>Ga0209344_10000198_pt1 | contig 124350 bp, 115 predicted proteins | sample Cruoilmetagenom6_FD_187293 | JGI IMG/M metagenome (GOLD analysis project Ga0209344, IMG submission 187293) | Oil polluted marine microbial communities from Coal Oil Point, Santa Barbara, California, USA - Santa Barbara Oil Seep Sample 6 (SPAdes)... | ecosystem: Environmental > Aquatic >... | reverse complement strand
CGGCCCCCCGCCGCAGTCATGTCTGAATAGGCCGGGGCCTTTTTCAGTGGGCGACCGGCGGGCAGTTGTTCGTTGGGGTAGGTCATGACGAACCGGCGGGTGTAGAATTGTCCGGTGGTTTGCTTGATGTATTCCTTGTTCTCGGCATAGGGGCCAAACCGCGCCACATCCATGCCAAAGACGTCCGCTTCCGGCTCGCCGTGGATCATCCACTCGGCGAGGCTCTTGCCAACGCCACCGCCCTGAAGGAACCCGGCCATCACGCCACAGGCGCACCAATAGCCGGGTTTGCCGCGCACCGGGCCAACAAGGGGGTTGCCGTCGGGGGCAAAGGTAAAGGCTCCGTTGACCCATGTTTTCACGCCGACTTCCTGCAAGGCCGGATAGCGTTCAAAACCGAGCGTGAGCTCCTTTTCGATCCGGTCGGGGTCTTCCTGTTGCAGCTCGAACCCGTATTCCCAGGGCGCGCCATCCATCATCCAATGCTCGTGGTCGATCTCGTAGATGCCCAGCAACATGCCCTGCTGGTCCTGCCGCATGTAGGTAAAGCCTTCGAGGTCCACCGTCAGGGGCATTTCCTTGTCGAGCGCTGCTACCTCGGGGATCGTGTCGGAGATGAGATAATGGTGGTTGAGCGGCGAAACCGGCAGTTCGATCCCGGCCATGCGGCCCACCTGCTTGGCCCAGAGCCCCCCGGCATTGACCACGTGTTCGGCATGTATCGTGCCTTTTTCGGTCACGACATCCCAGCCATCCCTAGTCTGGATCAGCTCCAGCACCCGGTTGTGCTCAACGATCTCGGCGCCGTATTTCCTGGCGGCTCCGGCATAGGCGTGCACGGTGCCGGTGGTGTCAACATACCCCTCACGGTCTGCATACATCCCGCCGAGAATGCCATGGGTGGACATCAGAGGGTTCAACTCTCCGGCTTCCTTCGGAGTGATGAGGCGAACATCGTCGATGCCGATGGATTGGAAGGTGCGGTAAGCCGATTGCAGCCATTCCCACCGATCCGGTGTGCCTGCCAGCGTCATGCCACCGGTCATATGCATGCCCACTGATTGGCCGGATTCCTTTTCGATCTCGGACAGAAGGTCGATCGTATAAGCCTGAAGCGATGCAATGTTGGGGTCTGCGTTCAGGGCATGAAATCCGCCCGCTGCATGCCAGCTCGAACCTGCGGTCAGGACGTTGCGCTCGATCAGGCAGACATCTTTCCAGCCAAATTTTGCGAGGTGATACAATACCGAAGTGCCGACAACGCCACCTCCGATTACCACGGCTCGGTAATGTGACTGCATTGGATTTCTCCCTGATTTCCGCTTTGTCATTTACTTGTGTAGGTCACAGCCTGTGCATTCGCGCAGTCATGTCTTTATCAATTTGATCAGCATTGGACACTCTTGTCTAGTACTAAAAATGCTGACCGTTTGGGCCCTGGGGTTCGGCAGGAATTCAATTTGTTGATGATGGCGCCGCAGAGTAGGGCTGCGGTATGTCAAATGGCAGGTAGAGTTTGGGTGGTACGCTGCACGGCAAATCGGGAATCGATATTGACAGTAATAGACAGCTATGCCCAGTGTGGGCGTAGAGAGGGATTCGGCGCGTCGTTGCGTCTATTGGACAGGGGAAACTGCAAATGCTCTTCAAGACTATTCTGGGACTTGGCACCGCGATGGCCATCGCGCTGGCCTCCCCTGCGATGGCGGAAACAACGCTGAAGCTGGCGACGGACTCCGGCGCCAAAGGCTCTCCATCGGGCGATGCGCTTGATCGCTGGGCGGCACTGATCGAAGAAAGCACCAACGGCGAAGTGCAGGTCGAAGTGTTCTATCAGAACGAATTGGGCAGTCAGGCCGAGGTTCTGGATCTGCTGGTTGCCGGCGATCTGGATATGATGATCAACTGGCCGATTACAGCATATGACGAACGTCTTGGCGTTCTCTTCACCCCCTATATGGTCACCAGCTGGGAAGAGGCGTTGGAAGCCTACCAGCCGGGTGGGTGGGTCAACGAAGTCCTGACCGAAGTCTGGGCCGATCTCGGCGTCAAATTCTTTGGCCCCTGGCCCGAGGGTTTCAACGGTGTCGCCTCGCGAGGCAAATATGCGATGACAGCCGAGGACGCGAAGGACCTCAAGATTCGGGTGCCGGCAATGTTCCCGATGGCCGAGTCCTTGCAGGCCCTGGGATACCAAACCGCGACCATCGACTGGTCCGAGGTGTTCACCGCGATCCAGACCGGGGTCGTCGACGGTGACGGCGCGAATATCATCTATTGGGACTACGAGTATTTCCGCGACGTGCTGGATTACTACAACCAGATCAAGATGCAGTTCATCACCGGTGTCATGACGATGAACGAAGAATCCTGGGCAGCCCTGAGCGAGGATGAGCAAAAGGCTGTCGCTGATGCTGCGAACACGGTCATGAACGAAGCCTTCGAGCAGGCCAAGGAACGCGACCAGTATTACATCCAGAAGGCCAAGGATGCCGGCATGACCTATATTGAGCCGTCGGACGAAGAGTTGAAAGCCATGGCCAAGGCCGTCCGCGAAAAGGTCTGGCCCCAGATGGAAGACCGGGTCGGGAAAGACATCATGGATAAAATCCGGGCCAATGCCGGAGAACTCTGAAATACAAAATGGCCCCGCCGCCCGTATTGGCGGGGCCATCGCGCGTCTTCTAGACTTCGTGGCAGTCGTCTCTTCGCTGGTCGTGGCGGGGTTGATGGTCTTTCTGGTTATCGCCCGCTATGTGCTCGGCCTTTCCGTTGTCGGCCTGCATGAACTGATCATGCTTGCCGCAGTCGCGCTTTATATGACCGGGGCTGTCATTGCGTCGCGCAAACGCGATCACCTGACGGTTGACTGGATCGCGGGCAACATCACCGATCCGCGGCGCAAGGCTGCGCATGATCTGCTGATTGCCACGCTGACGATCATCATCACCATCTTCTTCATTGTCTGGGCCTATTGGATGTTTTCCTGGGGGCTAAAACGCCCACAGACGACCCCGGCCTACCAGATCCCGCTGTGGGTTCCGCAAATGGCGATCGGCCTCGCGGCTGTGGGATGTTTCTGTTACGCGGTGCGCGATTTCATCGTTGCGCTTTTGAAATTGAGGCGCTCCTGAATGTATGCACTCGTCGCGCTCCCACTTCTCATCATCCTCATGGGGATCGGTTTGCCAGTCGCCTGGTCCTTCGCCGGGGTGCTGGCGTATCTGACCTTTGTCTATGATGCGAACCTCAATACGTTGATGTTGCAGGGTTTCCGCTCGCTCAACTCTTTGGTGCTGGTGGCCTTGCCGCTGTTCATCCTGACGGGATACCTGATGCAGTCCGGCGGTATCGCGCAGCGCATCATTTCCTTTATCGAGCGTTTGGCGACGGGTAAGGGCGGCATGGGGACCGCCATGGTCCTGTCATCCAGTGTCTTTGGGGCCATTGCCGGCACGGCGACGGCCGCCATTGCCTCCATCGGCTCCATCATGACCGAACCGCTGATCGCCCGTGGCTATCCACGGGGCCGGATCGCGGCGCTCTTGGGGATATCATCGCTGCTTGGCATCCTGATCCCGCCGTCCATCACCATGATCCTTTTTGCGGTCGTCACGCGCCAGTCTGTCGCCGCCTGTTTCGCAGCCACGATCGGTCCCGCAATCCTGCTGATCATCGGCCTCATCCTCTATAACCGCTTTCTGGTTGGACGCGCCTTTGAAGAGCTTCCCGCGGACGAGAGTGCGGGGCCGCGAGAAAGTTTCGGCAAGGTGACTCTCAAGGCGCTCCCTGCGCTGTCGCTGCCCATCATCATCCTTGGCGGCATCTATGGCGGCGTCTTCACCCCGACCGAAGCGGCTGCCGTCGCAGCGGTCGCCGCCTTGATTGTCGGTGGGCTGATCTATCGCGAGTTCACATGGCGCAGCCTGGCACGCAGCGTGGTGCAGGCGACCGAGACGACCGGCACGATCATTCTGATCCTGCTCTTTTCCTTCATGATCTCGCGCATCATGGCCTTCGAGCGCGTACCGCAGGACCTGACCGAGGCGATCCAGTCTGTCGTAACCAGCCCCATCGGCGCGCTGTTGATCGTCAATCTGGTTCTGATCGTGGCTGGCGCGTTGATGGACGATATTTCCGTCACGGTCGTCATTGCTCCGTTGTTCCTGCCGCTGATGATCGCAAATGGCGTTGATCCAGTGCATTTTGCCGCGATTGTCGGGTGCTCGGTGGTCATCGGTGCGAATAGCCCGCCGGTGGCGCCAACGCTGTTCCTGTCCTGCAAGATCACGCGCGCACCCATCATGCAGGCCGTTATGCCCGCACTGGGCCTGATGACCTTCGTCGCATTTCCTGTGATGTTGATTACGACCTTCTGGCCTGCCTTGTCGCTGGCGATCCCGCGGGCGCTGGATCTGATGTAAGAGAGGCGCCGAAAGTTGCGTCTGGTGTCGTGTGAATTGCCAGCGCAGCGCGGCGAATATCTGCTTGAAATTTCTCTCGCCAAGCGGCGCTGCCTGACCGGATCGAAAGCGGCCTGTACCTGATATCGGGCCCAATCAGCCTTTTTGCGGGTCTCGGCTAGGCCGACCTAATATCCGTTTCCAGTAGACGGCCCTACAGTGGAAAGGACGAGGTCCAGCGGGCGTCGCCATCCGCGCACTTATGCAGTCACAGACCCTATCCAAAGCAATGTTTTCCAACAGGTGGGATTCGAGTTGGGCGACTCTAAATGCGTTCGATGCGCATTGAGGTTTCTCTCGCCATCTAGGGGCTCAAGTGGTGCTACCCGCATCAAAGTGATGTAATAAACAACAGATTTCTAAAGAAACTTTAAGGTCTGGGAGGCATCGTGATCAAATGGCACCAAGAAAATGCCTCCCAGAGAGAATATTTTCAGCCAGAAGATAGGCCGTGGGCCTTTCATCTTTCCCAAAATACCTGAATCCCCTGCTTAGAGGTCAATCGCCTCCATTACCTGTGGTTCGATGACATCGACGCCGGGCAACGCCTCTGCCAGTGCGGCGGCCGATTGTTCGAGGATCGGGAACGTTCTGTAGTGGCAGGGGATCACCGTTTTGAAATCAAAGAAGGTTCTGGCGGCATAGGCGGCGCGGCGCATGTCCATGGTGAAATGCCCACCGGCGCACAGAATGCCAATCTCGGGCGCGTGCAGATCGTTGAAAACCTTCATGTCCGCCATCACGTCGGTGTCGCCGCTGACATAGATCGTGCGCCCGGCATGCTCGATCATGTAGCCGCACTCGGTGCCCGGCACATTGGGGCCACCGGGGCTGCTGAAGCTGCTGGAATGCACCGCATGCACCATCGTGACGTTCACACCGCCAATATCGACGGTACCGCCCTTGTTGAAGCCCACCGTCGCGATCTTCTCGTGCTCTTCCCAATGGGCCATGAGGTCGTATTGGCCGACGACGGGAATCTCCAGCTTGCGTGCCAGGGCGAGCGTGTCGGCGACGTGATCGAAATGCGCATGGGTCTGCAGAATATGCGTGGCGCCCGCTACGGCCACGTCGTGCTGGTCCTCGGCCAACATCGGGTTGCCGTTGAGCCAGGGATCGATCAGCAGGATCTGCCCGCCGATTTCGATGCGGAACGAGCTATGTCCGAGCCAGGTGATTTTCATGTCGGTCTCCTTTTTTTTGGATTTTTCGTCAATGTAGCGGAACCGGGATGGGAGAACAGCATCCAAGCGTGCGGGCAGTCAATTTGCCCTTTGCCGGGCGCGTGCAGCGCCTTCGGCCGGGCAGGTGAGGGAATAGCGCACGCAGATGGTTGCGCGTCGCGGCGGCGAGGGATAAATGCAAAAGCCAGCAACGACCGGAGATTTGTCATGTCCATCGACCTGGAAACCGCGGCCAAGGTGGCCAAGCTCGCACGCATTCGCGTGGAACCGGACGCGCTGCCAGCGCTGGCGGATGAGTTCAACACGATCCTCGGCTTCATCGAGCAGCTGAACGAAGTGGACGTGGACGGCATCGAGCCGATGGTGAGCGTCTCGCCGATGCGTCTTGCGCGCCGGGCCGATGTCGTGACGGATGGCGACCAGCAGGCCGCGATCCTGTCGAATGCGCCCGATGCGCGCGAAGGATTCTTTGCAGTTCCGAAAGTGGTGGAATGATGTCTGATCTGAATACGCTGACCATTTCTGAGGCGCGCGACAAGTTGCGTGCGGGGGAAATTACCAGCACCGAACTGACCGAAGCTTGCCTTGATCAGATCGAGGGCGCGGGGGCGCTGGGGGCGTTCGTGCACGACACACCCGATCTGGCGCGCGCACAGGCCGCCCGCGCCGATGAGCGCCTGCAAGGGGGCGAAGAAGCGCCTGCGATGTGCGGCATTCCATTGGGGATCAAGGATCTTTTCTGCACCAAAGGGGTCGCCAGCCAGGCGGGCAGCGCGATACTGAAAGGTTTCAAGCCGGAATACGAATCCACCGTCACGCAGAACCTCTTTGATGCGGGGTCCGTCATGCTGGGCAAGCTCAATATGGATGAGTTTGCCATGGGGTCGAGCAACGAAACCAGCACCTACGGCAATGCGGTGAACCCATGGCGGCGCGGCAATGACGATGCCGCACTGACGCCCGGCGGCTCTTCGGGGGGCTCGGCCAGTGCTGTCGCCGCCGATCTCTGCCTCGGGGCCACGGGCACCGATACAGGCGGGTCGATCCGGCAACCCGCGGCCTTCACCGGCATCACCGGGATCAAGCCTACCTACGGGCGGTGCTCGCGGTGGGGAATTGTCGCCTTTGCGTCGTCTCTGGATCAGGCGGGGCCGATGACCAAATCCGTACGCGATGCCGCCATCATGCTTGAGGCGATGAGCGGGTATGACCCCAAGGACAGCACCAGCGCCAATCTGCCGGTGCCGAATTTCGAGGCTATGCTGACCGGCGATATCAAGGGCAAGGTCATTGGTATTCCGCGTGAATACCGGATGGATGGCATGTCCGACGAAATCGAGAAGCTCTGGGCTGATGGCACGGAAATGCTGAAGGACGCAGGAGCGATTATCCGCGATATCAGCCTGCCACATACCAAATACGCATTGCCGACCTATTACGTGATCGCGCCCGCCGAGGCATCGAGCAACCTGGCGCGGTATGACGGCGTGCGCTACGGCTATCGGGCCAAACTGGCGCAGGGCGATGGCATCACCGAGATGTACGAGAAAACCCGCGCCGAAGGGTTCGGCCCGGAGGTGCAGCGCCGTGTGATGGTCGGCACCTATGTGCTGTCCGCAGGATTTTACGACGCCTATTACAACCGTGCCCGCAAGGTACGCGCGTTGATCAAGCGCGATTTCGACGAGGTCTTCGCCGACGGTGTCGATGCAATCCTGACCCCGGCAACGCCCTCGGCGGCGTTCGGACTGGGCGAGATGGCGCAGGCAGACCCGGTGGCGATGTATCTCAACGATGTGTTTACCGTCACGGTGAACCTGGCTGGGTTGCCGGGGATCTCGATACCGGCGGGGCTGGACCGTCAGGGCCTACCGCTGGGGCTGCAATTGATCGGTCGTCCGTGGGAAGAGGGTGACTTGCTAAATTGCGCCTACGCACTGGAAGCTGCCGCCGGATTTGTAGCCAAGCCCGGGAAATGGTGGTAGACCGCCGACAAACAGGATGTTGCAGGACAAATGATGCGTAAATTCATGACAGGCGTCGCTCTCTTGGCGCTGACGGCGTGCGGCACTTCCATTCCTGACAGCGCGCCGAACTCCGGCGCCGGCGTCGGCTTTGGCGATTACGCCGAATATCAGGCCCGGCGCGATGCTGAACTGGCGGGCAACCCCGTTCCACCACCGGCTGCGGTCAGCACCACCAGCCTGAACAACAACACGTCGGAAAGCGCGCAGATCGCGGCACAAACCCGCGCGGCTCTTGGTGGCGATGATCAGGCCGAGGAACGCGCGGCCAATTCAGGTGAGCGCGTCGTGCAGGCCAGCCCGGACAACCCGCCGCCTGCAGTGGTCAACAGCGCCGGAATCTCGAACGAGAACAATTTCGATGCGGTGGGCCATCAACGCTCGATCGAGGATGACGCGGCGCGGATTGCCGCCAACCGCCAGCAATACCAGGTTGCCGCCGTCGAGGCACTACCCAGCCGCACGGGCGCGGAGGGAGCCAATATCGTGGCCTACGCTCTGAGCACCCGTCACCCGATCGGCACCAAGGTCTATCGCCGCACGGGCATAAACAAGAGCGGGCGCTACGCCAAGAATTGCGCGAAATATACCGGACCTGATCTGGCGCAGATCGATTTCCTCGAGAAGGGCGGCCCCGAGAGGGATCGGCTCGGTCTCGATCCGGATGGTGATGGCTATGCATGCGGCTGGGACCCGCGCCCGTTCCGCAAGGCGCAGGGCGGCTGATCCGGCGTGCGCGCCGATTTTCCCGAGATCGTCGAGAGACGTTCGCCCAACATGAATGACCGGCGGGGGGGCGTGCGCCCAGACATCCTGCTGCTGCATTTCACCAACATGACGACGGCCGAGGCGGCGGTGGAGCGTCTTTGCGACCCCGCCGTGATTCCGCCGGTGTCGTGTCACTACGTGATCGCCGAGGATGGCCGCCTGTGGCAACTGGTGCCCGAGGACAAGCGCGCCTGGCACGCGGGCCTTGGACGTTGGGGGGCGGTGGACGAGGTCAACTCGCGCTCGATCGGTATCGAGCTGGCCAATCAGGGCGCACACCCGTTTCCCGAGCCGCAAATGCGGGTGCTGGAGCGCCTTGTGCGCGGTATCATGGACCGTTGGGCGATCCCGCCCGAGCGTGTCATCGGCCATTCCGACATGGCGCCGAACCGCAAGGATGATCCGGGTCCGCGCTTTGACTGGCGGCGTCTGGCGCGTCAGGGGCTGGCGATCTGGCCCATGCCGGGGGCACGGGCCTCGTTGTCGGATTTTCGCAAGTTGACCGCGCTTGTGGGCTATGGGCCGGAGTTCGACGACGCCGATGTCCTTAAGGCCGTGCGGCTGCGCTACCGGCCATGGGCACGTGGGCCGCTTGATGCGGCAGACATGGCGGTCCTGGCAGATATTGCGGCGCGCTTTCCCGTTGACCGGCAGGGCAAGCGCGCTTAACTGAACCCTGCGCGGAGGGCCGGATGGCCGCTTGGACAGGTTTCGGCCTGTCGGGGAGGAAAGTCCGGACTCCACAGGACAACGGTGCCGGGTAATGCCCGGCCGGGGTAACCCGAGGGAAAGCGCCACAGAAAACAGACCGCGCCAGAGCAATCCGGCGTAAGGGTGAAACGGTGGGGTAAGAGCCCACCGCGGGGCTGGCAACAGCACCGGCACGGCAAGCCCCACCGGGAGCAATGCCAAATAGGGACCGCGCGCAGGGCTGGTCGGGCAACCGAAACCGCTTGCAGGCATGTCTTGGCCCGGCGGTCCGGGTTGGCAGCTAGAGGGGCATCGGTAACGGTGCCTTCAGATGAATGGTCATCCATGGGGGCTCGCCCCCGGGACAGAATCCGGCTTACAGGCTCTCCGCGCATTTTATGGGCGTCTTACCGCTGGCGGTGTGCAGCAGAGCGGTGATCGGCCCATGAGTTTTTCTGCAAAGAAGAAAACCGGGAGATCCCCGGGCGTCATTTGTACAATCGCGGTTGACTCGGGCACGCTGGCAGGTAAAAGGCAGGCTTATAACGAATTCACGGGGCGGCAAGGCCTCCCGGCGCAGGAGAAAACCAATGGCGAAGCCTACCACCATCAAGATCCGCTTGAACTCGACCGCGGGCACGGGCCATTTCTACGTGACCAAGAAAAATGCTCGTACCATGACCGAGAAAATGACGGTTCGTAAATACGACCCCGTTGTGCGCAAGCATGTCGAATACAAGGAAGGCAAGATCAAGTAACGATCTGCCTGACTGTAGAGTTTGAAAAAGCCGCGCTGGAATAGCGCGGCTTTTTGCGTTCCCGGATTTGCAGAAGATATTCAACTTCCGAAACGCGTGGGCCATCCTGTTCTACGAGGGCGGTGGTAAACGTCAAATTTTTCAGATGCCAAAACGCCCGGCATCCGCGCCGCGAGAATCGAGAAATGCAGATCGAGGATCATGGTGGGGAAGGGGCTGAATGAGTGGTGAGGCTGCGATCCCCATCAAGTAGTGCGGGTATTGCGCATCTGGACCAACAAAAAAAGGCCGACCCGAAGGTCGGCCTTGTCTTGGTTTTCAGGTTCTCGCGAAGTTATTCGCGGTTGCCCAGCAGTTGCAGCAGGAACATGAACATGTTGATGAAATCGAGATAGAGACGCAGCGCGCCCATGATCGCCGATTTGCCCAGCCATTCGCTGTCGCCGTGATGGGCGTGCGCGAGGTACTCGTTCTTGATCGACTGCGTGTCATAAGCCGTGAGACCGGCAAAGATCAGCACACCGATGATCGAGATCGCGAACATGACAGCCGGGCTGCCGATGAAGATGTTTATGATCGAGGCCACGATGATACCGATCAGGCCCATGATCAGGAAGCTGCCCCAACCAGATATATCTTTTTTGGTGGTGTAGCCCCAAAGCGAAAGACCTGCGAAGGCGATCGAGGTGGTCAGGAAGATCTGCGCGATCGAGTAGTCGGTGAAGACCACGAAAATATAACTGATCGACACGCCCATAACGGTCGCGAAAGCGTAAAAGAACAGCTGCGCAGCGGCTGCCGACAGCTTGTTGATCACGGCGCCAAAGGCAAAAACCATGATCAGCGGCGCGAACATGACGACCCAACGCGTCATGCCGGTAAAGAGCGTCTGCATCATATACGCGTTGTTGCCAACGGCCCAAGCCGCCAGGAATGTGAGTAGCATGCCCACGGACATGGTCCCGTAGACCTTGTTCATATGGGTCCGCAGTCCCTGGTCAATCTGGGCCGCGCGGGTACCCGTCGCCGTCCGGATTGTATCAAATTCAGCCATCAGTGCCTCCGCCTAAAGTGTTGGTTGGCGTCCATCGTGGACGCATCGCTCTCAATATCGGTTGAGTGTGTGGGTAATTCAAGGGCTCATGTCACCGAAAAGTCCGGAGTTTTTCTGGGCGAGGGGGCAGCTTGGGCCGCCTCAGCGTGCCCAGCAGCGCGGCAGGTCCCAGACGGCGCGGCGCGCTTCGCGCAGGGCGGTTTTGCGGTCGATGCCGATGTCTCGCAGCGCGTATTCATCCAGCCCGGCGAGCGCACGGCGTGACCGGTAGAGAGAAGCGAGCGCGGAAATGGTCCATCCTTGCGCGTGTGCGGAATGATTAGGAGCGCGGGTACGGGATAGGTAGGTCATGATATAGTCCACTTCCAATCGTGATGCGTTGATGCGTTTTCATTTGCGATGTTGATATAAGTGCCTGAGTGTGATTAATATTGAAAATGAATGTTTATGGCCTACAGCATCAAGGAGCGTGATGAATGCGCAATTTGGACATGACGACGCTCCGATCTTTCGTGGCCGTTACGGATCACGGCGGTGTCACCCGCGCCGCGGCCGCCCTCAACCTGACGCAATCGGCGGTGTCGATGCAGCTCAAACGGCTGGAGGATTTGCTGGGGATCGAACTGCTGGACCGTTCGAACCGCAAGATCGCGCTGACCGGCGCGGGCGACCAGCTACTGACCTACGCGCGGCGGTTGGTGGCGCTGAATGACGAAGTTGTGGGCCGTCTGACCGATCAGGTCTGGGAGGGCGAAATCAGCCTCGGTGTCCCACATGACATCATCTACCCGGCGATCCCGCGGGTACTCAAACAGTTCAACGCCGCTTTTCCTCGGGTGCGCGTGCACCTGAACTCTTCATATTCCAGCAATCTGATCGAGCTGTATGAGCGCGGTGAAGTAGACCTGATCCTGACCACCGAAACCGTGGTCGGGCCGGGTGGCGAGACCCTGACCGAGATGCCGCTGAAATGGTTCGGCGCGCCGGGCGGCGAAGTGTGGAAGCAGCGCCCGCTGCCGATCGCGCATTGCCGCAATTGCCTGTTCCGCCCGGGGGTGATCCGGCAACTGGATGCCGCTGGAATAGACTGGGAGCAGGCGATCGATTCCGACTCGGATGGCGCGATCGAGGCGACGGTGAGTGCCGATCTGGCGGTAACGGCGGTGCTGGAAGGCAGTGCACCCCGGCATTTCGAACTGGTGCCGCATCAGGGCGCTCTGCCCGATCTCGGCAAACAGAAGATCAACCTTTATGGCGCGCGTGCGCCGAAGAACGCGCTGGTAGAGCAATTGGCCATCATGGTGCGGTCGGGCTTTGCCATCCCTGCGGTGCGGGCCGTGAGCAGCAGGTGACGGCTCAGGGAACCGTCACCACGACCTTGCCGGTGGATTTGCGCGCCCGCAATAGCGCCAACGCGTCAGCGGCCCGGTCGAGCGGAAAGCTGTGGCTGACATGGGGCGTGATACGGCCGTCGCGATGCCATTCCAGTATCTTTGCCAGAGAGTTGGTCACCAGCTCGGGCCGGAAGGCCAGATAGCCGCCCCAGTAGAACCCCAACACGCTGATATTCTTGACCAGCAGATGGTTGGCGGGGATTTGCGGCACCTCGCCACTGGCAAAGCCGATCGACAGGATACGTGCTTCGGGACGGCAGGCGCGGAAAGCGGCCTTGAACTGATCGCCACCCACCGGGTCATAGACCACATCGACGCCCCCAAGGGCGCGGCACGCGGCGCGAATATCGCCGGCCTCGGCGTCGATCAAATGATCTGCCCCGGCCGCCCGGGCGATTTCAAGCTTGTCCGCCCCCCGGGCGCAGGCGATCACCCGCGCGCCCATCATTTTGCCTAGTTCGACCGCCGTCAGGCCGACTCCGCCTGCCGCGCCGAGCACCAGCAGCGTTTCGCTCGGTTGCAGACGCGCCCTGTGCTCCAGCGCCACATGGCTGGTGCCATATGCGATCTGGAAGGCGGCGGCGGTGACATCGTCCATCGTATCAGGCAGCACGACCGCACGGGCCGCATCGAAGCAGCCATATTCGGCCAGCCCGCCCTGACCGCCGAACACCGCGACGCGCGTGCCGGGGGCGGGCGCGTCGGTGTCCGGGCCGATGGCGTCAACGGTGCCCGCGACCTCCATGCCCAACGTAAAGGGCAGGACAGGGGTGTCCTGATAGGTGCCGGTCATCATCAACAGGTCGGCGAAGTTCAGGCCGCAAGCATGAATGCGCAGACGTATCTGCCCCGGTCCGGGCTCTGGCAGCGGCAGTTCGGCGATCTGCGGCGCGCGATCGAAGGCTTGGATTTGAAAGGCACGCATGTGCGATCCTCCGGAATATTTGGTGTCGGCGTGGGGGCGGTTGATTCGGCGTAGTCGCGCTAGGCGGGACTGTCAAACCGGTGGCAACCGTGAAAGATGAATACGCTAACGTATGTTTTGCTCGCTAAAATTGTTAAGAACATGATCAAATAACTCGCCACTTGCGAAAATTCTTGTATATTTTGGCTAGGCTGATACGATTACACAATTGGTAAACAGGTCGTGCGGATTTGACATTTGAGTAATAGTACACCTGCCTCCTTTGAGGGCCGCACTAGGCAGGTTTCAGTAAGAAGGATATCGTAATGCCCCATCCCGTGGACGTACACGTAGGAAAACGCATTCGGCACCGCCGGTGGCTGGTCGGAATGACGCAACAGCAGCTGGCTGAAAGTGTTGGGATCAAATTTCAACAAATTCAGAAATACGAAACCGGCGCAAACCGTGTCAGCGCATCGCGCTTGTGGGATATTGCGGCATCCATGGATGTTGATGTGAGCTTTTTCTTCGAGGGGATCGAGGCTCAGCAGACCGGGGTTGATGCAGTCGCAGCAGGGCCGTCGGATCTCTTGGGCGATAAGGAAGCACTGGATCTGGTGCGTTCTTACTACGCCATTCCCGAAAACCAGCGTCGGCGTCTTTTCGATCTGGCTCGGGTTCTGAGCGACGTCGCTTGATCTGACGCGGCGGGCAGTCTACGCGTGTCGCATTCTGCGGCACGGGAGGACTGGACATGGATATTTGCGCTATTTCTGAAACGGCGCATGCGCTGGCTGATGCTGCGCGAGGGGCAATTTTGCCCCATTTCCGTGTCGGCGGATTGGTTGCAGAGAACAAGGATGCCACTGGATTCGATCCGGTCACGGTGGCAGACCGCGCTGCCGAGGCCGTGATGCGCGACATTCTGGCGGTGCGCCGCCCGAATGATGCCATCCTGGGCGAGGAATACGGCGCGAAATCCGGCGGCAGCGGCCTGAAATGGGTGCTCGACCCGATTGATGGCACCCGTGCCTTTGTTTCGGGGGCGCCGACCTGGGGGGTGCTGATCGCCGTCTCGGATGATACCGGCCCGATCTACGGGCTGATTGATCAACCCTATATCGGCGAACGGTTCGAGGGCGGGTTCGGTCGCGCCCAACTGAACGGCCCGCAGGGAATGAGGCCGCTTGCGGTTTGCGGCAATCGCCCCCTGAGTCAGGCAACCCTGATGACCACCTTTCCCGAAGTCGGCACCGCAGAAGAAGGTGCAGCTTTTGCCGAAGTGGCCAAAGCCGTGCAATTGACCCGCTACGGCATGGATTGCTACGCTTACGCGCTGCTGGCAGCCGGACAGATCGATCTGGTGATCGAGGCGGGGTTGAACGCCTACGACATTCAGGCCCCCATCGCGGTGATCGAGGCGGCCGGGGGCATCGTCACCGACTGGCAGGGCGGTCCCGCCCATGAGGGCGGGCGTGCACTGGCGGCGGCAGGGCGCGAACAACACGCGGCTGCGCTGGCGATCCTGAGAGAGTTTGCATGAATGACCTGTTGGTCAGGGGGGCCGCCCTGGCGGTGACGATGGACGATGCCCGTCGTGAAATCTCTAACGCGGATATTTTGATCAAAAAGGGCCGAATTGTCGAGATCGGTCAGAACCTTACCACGCCCGGCACGGTCATTGACGCGACGGGCTGCGTGGTGACGCCGGGGTTGGTCAACACCCATCACCACCTCTACCAGACCCTCACACGTGCAGTGCCGGGTGCGCAGGATGCGCTTCTCTTTGGCTGGCTTCGGACGCTCTACCCGATCTGGGCGAAGTTTGGACCGGACGAAATGTTTGCCTCGGCGCAGGCCGGGCTGGCGGAGCTGGCGCTGAGCGGCTGTAGCCTGAGTGCCGATCACCTCTATCTGTTTCCGAATGGCGCGCGACTGGAGGATACCATTCATGCCGCCGCCGAAATCGGCCTGCGATTTCATCCCACGCGCGGCGCGATGAGCATTGGCGAGAGCATGGGCGGCCTGCCGCCCGATGCGCTGGTCGAGGATGAGGCGGCCATCCTTGAGGATTGCATTCGCGTGGTGGACGCCTTTCACGATCCCGCCGAAGGTGCGATGTGTCGTGTCGGCATTGCACCCTGTTCGCCCTTTTCAGTCAGCCGCGATCTGATGCGCGAGGCGGCGTTGCTGGCGCGTGACAAGGGCGTGATGCTGCACACCCATCTGGCGGAGAATGCCGAAGATATCGCCTATTCCGAAGCGCAGTTCGGCTGCCGCCCCGGGCAATATGCCGAAGACCTCGGCTGGACCGGCCCTGACGTCTGGCATGCGCATTGCGTGAAACTGGATAAACCCGAGATCAACCTTTTTGCCCGTACGCGCACCGGTGTCGCGCATTGCCCGTGCTCCAACTGCCGTCTGGGCAGTGGCATCGCCCCGGTGCGTGCCATGCGCGATGCGGGCGTGCCGGTGGGGCTGGGCGTCGATGGATCGGCCAGCAACGATGCGGGCAATCTGGTGGCAGAAGCGCGACAAGCCATGTTACTGCAACGTGTGGCCAATGGCGCCGACGCGATGAGTGCCCGCGAGGCGCTGGAAATCGCAACGCGCGGTGGCGCGGATGTGTTGGGGCGGCCCGATTGCGGGCGGCTAGCGCCGGGCAAATGTGCCGATATTGCGATCTGGGACATCTCGGGGATCGAAAGCGCGGGCAGCTGGGACCCGGCGGCGCTGTTACTGGCGGGCCCGATGCGCGTGCGCGATTTGCTTGTGAACGGGCGGGAGGTTGTACGCGGCGGGCGGCTGGTAACTGTCGACATGGAGCGGATAGTTGTCCGGCAAAGAGAGTTGGCGCTGGGGCTCATGCAGGGCTAGGGCCCGAATTTCGCCTTTACCAAGCTGACACCCATCGTCAGCTACGGGGCGATGTTGCGATACGTGAACCGTGCACCCAGACTTCGCGGATGGCGCGGTCATCGCCCATCATGATGGTCGGAAAGACCGCCTCCCAGATATCATCGGCACGGGCGTGGCGCTGTGCGATGGCCGGGGTCGAGGTCAGGTCCAGAACCACAAGATCGGCCTCCATCCCCGGGGCGAGGTTGCCGATCTTGTCACCCAGATACAGCGTTTCGGCTGATCCGGCGGTGGCCAGCCACAATAGTTGCGCCGGGTGCAGGGCCGTGCCGCTCAGCTGACCGATCTCGTAGGCGGCCGCCATGGTCCGCAGCATCGAGAAACTGGAGCCGCCGCCTGTATCGGTGGCCAACCCGACGCGCAGCCCGTCGGCCTTGCGCGCAGCCATGTCGAACAGGCCCGACCCGATGAAGGTATTTGATGTCGGGCAGTGCACCAGCGCGCCGCCTGCCTCGCGTAGCCGGTCAATTTCGCGCGGCTCCAGATGGATGGCGTGGCCATAGAGGCCGCGCGCACCCAACAGGCCGTGAGCTTCGTAGGTGTCGAGATAATCGCGCGCCTGCGGGTAGAGGCTGCGCACCCAGGCGATTTCGTCCAGCTGCTCGCTCAGATGGGTCTGCATCAGGCAATCGGGATGCTCGGCCCAGAGCGAGCCGAGCGCATCAAGCTGCTCGGGCGTTGAGGTGGGCGAGAAACGCGGCGTGATGATGTAGTCCAGCCGCCCGCGCCCGTGCCATGTCTGCAATAGCGCGCGGCTGTCGTCATAGGCTGATTGCGCCGTGTCCAGCAGCCCCTCGGGCGCGTTGCGGTCCATGCAGGTCTTGCCCGCCAGCGCGCGCATGCCGCGCGCCTCTGCCGCCTCGAAGAAGGCGGTGACGCTGGCGGGGTGGATGGTGCAGTAGCTGGCCATCGTGGTGGTGCCATTGGCCAGCGCCAGTTCCATGTATCGATCCGCGATTTCGGCTGCATAGGCCGGATCGGCAAAGCGCATTTCCTCGGGAAATGTATAGGTGTTCAGCCAGTCGATCAGGCGTTTTCCCCAACTGGCGATGATCGCGGTCTGCGGATAGTGCATATGCGCATCGACGAACCCGGCGGTGATGAGCGCGTCGGGGTGGTGGATCACCTTCGCTTGCGGCGCCGTTTTGCGAAGTGTGTCCAGCGTTCCCAACCCGGCGATATGACCGTCGCTGATATGCACCGCCTCGTGCAGTTGCGCGGCACCGGTTGGATCACCCGCGAACGGGCTGCGGGCAAAAGTCAGGACCTGACCTGTCAGAATTGTGCTGGAAGGCATCGGGCATTTCCGTGTTGTTGACCGGGCCGAGGATACGGGGGCGGGGGCGGCTGGTAAATCACCCTATTTTCGTTGTGATCCGTCAGAGGCTTCTTTACTCCTGCAGCAGCAACACCGCGCGAACGGGGGCAATATGGCACAAGAGACCGACCAGACCGACCGGGACGATCAAGACCACGAGCGCGTCGAAGACGATTTCTACGGGCTCGACCCGGTGGCGGTGGCGCGGATCATCTACGCGGTGGATATAGGCGACCGCGATCGCCTTGTGCAGGAGATGGAGCCGCTGCACGCGGCGGACATCGCCGACCTGCTTGAGCAGTCCACCTCGTTCGACCGGCGACGAATCATCGAGCTTTACGGGCGCGAGTTTGACGGTGAAATCCTGTCGGAACTGGATGACTCGATTCGTGAAGAGGTGATCGGCCTGCTGCATCCCGAGGTTCTGGCCGAGGCGGTGCGCGAGCTCGAAAGCGACGACGTGGTGGACCTCGTCGAGGATCTGGAAGGCCACCAGCAAGAAGCCATCCTGGAAGTGCTCGAGGACAGCGATCGTGTGGCGGTGCGCCAGTCGCTGACCTATCCGGAATATTCTGCCGGGCGACTGATGCAGCGCGAAGTGGTGATGGCGCCCGAGCACTGGAACGTCGGCGAGGCGATTGATTATCTGCGCAATCAAGAAGAACTGCCCGAGCAGTTCTACCACGTCATTCTGGTCGATCCGCGCCTGCATCCGGTGGGCAACGTCACCTTGGGCAAGCTGATGGGCTCTCGCCGCGAAGTCATGCTGAAATCGCTGGTCGAAGAGACGTTCCACACGATCCCGGTTACCCGCGACGAAGGCGACGTGGCCTACGTGTTTAACCAGTATCACCTGATCTCTGCCCCGGTTGTGGATGAAAATGATCGGCTTGTGGGCGTGATCACCATCGACGACGCGATGGCGGTGTTGGACGAAGAGCATGAAGAAGACATCATGCGCCTTGCCGGGGTCGGCGAGAGCGGCATTAACGACAGGGTCTACGAGACGACCAAGGCGCGGTTTCCCTGGCTGGCGGTCAACCTGGTGACGGCGATCCTGGCGTCATTGGTGATCGCGCAGTTCGAGGCGACGATTGCGCAGTTCGTCGCCTTGGCGGTGCTGATGCCCATCGTCGCGTCGATGGGCGGCAATGCCGGCACACAAAGCCTCACGGTGGCAGTGCGCGCGATCGCAACCAAGGACCTGACCAGCAGCAACGTCTGGCGGGTGATCCGGCGCGAAGTGCTGGTGGGCTTGATCAACGGTCTCATCTTCGCGGTAGTGATGGGCGTGGTGGGCACGCTGTGGTTTGGCGGGCCTGTGCTGGGATACGTCATCGCGGCGGCGATGGTGATCAATCTGGTGATCGCTGGCCTTGCCGGAACGGTCATCCCGGTGATGCTGGAGCGGTTCGGCGTTGACCCGGCGCTGGCGTCTGGCGCGTTCGTAACAACGGTGACGGATGTAGTCGGGTTCTTTGCCTTTCTCGGGCTGGCGGCGCTGGTGTTGCTGTGACCGATCTGGTGCAAATCAAGGCGGCGGCGCGCAGTGCAGCCTTTGCCCGGCGCCGCGTGGCGCATGGTACGGCCGGGCCTGGTTCTGCCGCTTTGCTGTCGGGCGTGTTGGCCGGGTACCGCGGTGTGCCGCTGGCCGGATACATGCCGATCCGAACCGAGATCGACCCGCTGCCCGCGATGGAAGAAGCCGCAGCCCATGGCCCTGTCGGCGTGCCGGTGATCGTAGGCGAGGGCCTGCCGCTGAAATTTTCTCGCTGGGAGCCGGGATGCGCGATGAAGGATGGCCCGTTCGGGGCCCGTATTCCAGAGGTGGATGATTTTTTCGAACCCGAGATCCTGATCGTGCCGCTGGTTGCGTTCGACCGCAGCGGCGGACGATTGGGCTATGGCGGTGGCTTCTATGACCGCACGCTGGAGCTGTTGCGCGCGCGGCGCGCGACGCTGGCCATCGGGTTTGCTTATGCCGGTCAAGAGGCCGACGGTTTGCCGTTGGAGCCAACGGATCAGCCGCTTGATATGCTGGTGACGGAAACCGAAGTGATCACGTTTTAGGCGGGGCTGCTCATTCGTCTTTGCGGGCGGCTTCGCGATATCCAGAGAGGAGGCAGCATGGCAGAGCATGACTATACCGCACGGGTGGTCTGGACCGGCAATCGTGGCGATGGCACCAGCACCTATGGAGGTTACGACCGCAGTTGGAGCGTCGAAACCGCGGGTAAGCCGGTTATCTATGGGTCGAATGATCCGCTTCTGGGCGGTGATCCTTCGCTGCACAATCCCGAGGAAATGCTGGTTGCGGCCCTCTCGGCCTGCCATATGCTGTGGTTCCTGCATCTGGCGAGCGATGCAAATATCACGGTGCTGAGCTATTCCGATGATCCGCTGGCGGTCGGTGAAACCGACGAGAACGGGGCGAGCCGGTTCCTGCGCGCCACGTTGCGCCCGTTTATCGTGCTGGCCGAGGATGGCGACGAGGCGCGTGCAGATGCGGTGCACCGGCAAATCCACAAGGTGTGCTTCATCGCCCGGTCAGTGAACTTCCCGGTAGAGATCGACGCACGCTACCGGATCGGCGAATGAGGCGCTGTGGCAGGCCGAAGGGGTGACTTTGGCGGGTATCCGTGGCGTTGCATCCATCTTTTGGGCGGAAATGACCGGCCTGTCACAGGGGTAATCTCCACGGGTTATGCGCGAAACGCGTCTTGCTCTTGCGCGCGCTGCGGCCTAACACCTGTGTATGAAACTCTTATTTCTGGGCGATGTTGTTGGCCGGTCCGGCCGTAAGGCGATCAGCGAAAACCTGCCGCGTTTGCGCGCGGACTGGGCGCTCGATTTTGTCGTGGTGAACGGTGAAAATGCAACGGGCGGCATGGGGCTCAGCCCTGATCATGCCAAGACGCTGCTGGAGGCGGGGGCCGATTGTCTGACGCTGGGCGACCATGCGTTCGACCAGAAAGGCATGCTGCAATTCATCGAGTCCGAGCCGCGTATCGTGCGGCCGCTGAATTTCGCCAAGAATGCGCCGGGGCGCGGGCACCGGGTCTTCTCGGATGCACGCGGGCGCAAGGTGCTGGTGACGCAGGCGCTGGGGCAGGTGTTCATGAAGCGCGCCTTTGATGATCCGTTTTCAGCGCTCGATTCAGTGCTGACCACACACGCACTGGGCGGTGCGGTGCAGGCAACGATTGTCGATTTCCATTGCGAGGCGACAAGCGAGAAAATGGCGGCAGGCCTGTTCTGCGACGGGCGCGCCAGCATGGTCGCGGGGACCCATACCCACGTGCCGACAGGTGACGCACAGATCCTGCCCGGTGGCACTGGCTATCTGAGCGATGCGGGCATGTGCGGCGACTATCTGAGCGTCATCGGCATGGATCGTGCCGAGCCGATGCGCCGCTTTGTTACCGGCATGTCCAAGGGCCGGTTCGAACCAGCGCAGGGCGAAGCGACACTGAGCGGTGTCTACGTGGAAACCGATGATCGCACCGGCAAGGCGCTGCGCATCGAGATGATCCGTCAGGGCGGGCGACTGGCGCAGGCCGGACCATGAGCGGCACACCCTTTCTCTACGGTATCCTTTTCGTGATGGGGATCGGCTGGGGACTGACTGTGCCGCTGGCCAAGATCGCGGTCAGCACCGGGCACCAGCCGATGGGCCTGATTTTCTGGCAACTGGTGGTGGTTGTGGTGTTTCTGGGCGCAGTAACCTTGGTGCGCGGCAGGCGTCTGGTGTTGGGACGGCAATATCTGCGGTTGTTCCTGATGGTGGCGCTTTGTGGGGCGGTGTTGCCGGATATCTTCTTTTACCTTGCCGCGGCGCGGTTGCCGGGCGGCGTGATGTCCATCGTGGTATCGACGGTTGCGATGTTCTCGCTGCCGATTGCGCTCTTGCTGGGCAACGAGCGGTTCGAGCCGCGCCGCCTGGTCGGGGTTTTCGTCGGGCTGATGGGCATTGTTTTGCTGATCGGCCCGGAAGCAAGCCTGCCTGCGGGGACCTCGGCGGCGTTTGTGCTGGTCGCACTCTGCGCGCCGGCTCTTTATGCCACCGAAGGCAATCTGGTGATGAAATGGGGCACGCAAGGCCTTGATTCCACTCAGGTGATTTTCGGCGCATCACTGCTGGGCATGGCAATCTCTGCACCGATCGCGCTGGCCACCGGACAGTGGATCAATCCAATGCAGGGTCTTGGAATTGCCGAGGCGGCACTGGTGGCCGGCGCGGTCATTCACGCCGTTGTCTATGCCTGTTATGTCTGGCTGGTGGGGCGTGCGGGTTCGGTCTTTACCGCGCAGACCAGCTATGTTGTGACCGGCTGCGGCGTGCTGTGGTCGATGGCGCTGCTGAACGAGAGCTACTCGTTCTGGGTCTGGATGGCCCTGGGCGTGATGTTGCTGGGCATGTTCCTGGTGCAGCCGCGCGCTGCGCGCGTGCTCGTCCCTGCGCGTGTCGTGGAAACCACCGAAACGGCTACGACTCGCCGGTCAATCAAAGGAAAGCCGCCAAGGTGATCGCATATTTCGATCTGTCCCAGACAACGCAAGCGGTGATGACATTGGGGGTCGTGGCGCTGATGTTCGCGCTCTTTGTGCGCGAAACCTATCCGACCGAGGTCGTGGCGCTGGCTGGGGCCAGTTTGATGCTGATCCTCGGGCTGCTGCCCTATGATGCCGCGCTGGCCGTGCTGTCAAACCCGGCCCCCTGGACCATCGCCGTGATGTTCGTGATCATGGGGGCGCTGGTGCGCACCGGCGCGCTGGAGGCGTTCACCTCGCTCGCGGACCGGCAGGCCAGGACCAACCCGAAACTGGCCATCGCGATGCTGCTGGCTTTGGTCGTCTTCGGGTCGGCGGTGATGAACAACACGCCGGTGGTCGTGGTGATGATCCCGGTTTTCGTGCAACTGGCACGCACCATGCGCATACCGGCCTCTCGTTTGCTCATCCCGCTCAGCTACGCAGCGATCCTGGGCGGCACCCTGACGCTGATCGGGACATCGACAAACCTGCTGGTGGACGGTGTGGCGCGGGCGCAGGGCATGGAGGCTTTCTCGATTTTCGAGATCACGCCACTGGCGGCGGTGTTAGTGGCCTGGGGCATGATCTACCTGCGCTTTATCGGGCCGATGCTGTTGCCGGACCGCGACAGCATGGCTGACATGCTGTCTGATCGCAGCCGGATGAAGTTCTTTACCGAGGCCGTGATTCCACCAGATAGCAACCTGATCGGCCGCGAAGTTTCGGGTGTGCAGCTGTTCAAGCGCGAAGGCGTGCGGCTGATCGACGTGGTGCGCGGCGACCAGTCATTGCGTCGCAATCTGTCCGATGTGGTCCTGGAAGTAGGGGATCGCGTGGTGCTGCGCACGCAAATGACCGAGCTTTTGAGCCTGCAACGCAACAAGAGCCTAAGGCGTGTTGATCAGGTCTCGGCGGTCGAAACATCGACGGTTGAGGTGCTGATCACGCCGGGCTGCAAGATGGTGGGCCGGTCGCTGGGAGCGATGCGCCTGCGGCGGCGTTACGGGGTCTATCCGCTGGCGGTACATCGCCGGAATCAGAATATCGGCCGTCAACTGGACGATCTGATCGTTCGGGTGGGCGATACTCTGTTGCTGGAGGGCGCGCCTGCAGACATCCAGCGGCTGGCAAGTGATATGGACATGGTCGAGGTCTCGCACCCGTCGGCGCGGGGATTTCGGCGCGGCCATGCGCCGTTGGCGATCGTGGCGCTGATGTCGATCGTGGTGCTGGCCGGGTTTGGCGTCGCGCCGATCCTTCTTCTGGCCGTGGTAGCGATGGCTGCGGTCCTGCTCTTGCGCTGCATCGACGCGGACGAGGCATTTTCCTTCGTCGACGGGCGGCTGCTGGCTCTGATCTTTTCGATGCTGGCGGTGGGGGCGGCTCTGCAGGAAAGTGGCGCCATCTCACTGATCGTCGGCAGCGTGGCACCGATGCTGTCGTTGCTGCCGGGGATCGTTGTGATTTGGGCGGTCTATCTGCTGACATCCTTGCTGACCGAGCTTGTCAGCAACAACGCGGTGGCAGTGGTGGTCACGCCCATCGCCATCGGGCTGGCTGAGGCCATGGGCATCGACCCGCGCCCGCTGGTGGTGGCCGTGATGGTGGCTGCAAGTGCGAGTTTCGCCACGCCCATCGGCTACCAGACCAATACGCTGGTCTACGGGCCGGGGGGCTACCGGTTTACCGATTTCCTGCGGATCGGCGTGCCGCTGAACCTGAGCGTGGGGCTTCTGGCTTCGGTACTCATCCCGTTTTTCTGGCCGCTTTGACCTGACGTCGCGCGCCGCTCAGAGCGGCCAGAAGACGAGGATGGCGGGGATTGAGACCGCGATGACAATGACCTCCAACGGCAAGCCCATACGCCAGTAATCGCCGAACCGGTAGCCCCCAGGGCCGAGGATGAGCGTGTTGTTCTTGTGGCCAATGGGCGTGAGATAGGCCGAAGATGCTGCGATGGCCACCGCCATCAGGAACGGATCTGGAGAGACGTTGAGCGACTGGGCCATCTGGATGCCGACCGGCGCGGCAACGATTGTAGTGGCGGTGTTGTTGAGCACGTCCGACAGGCTCATCGTGACCACCATCAGGACTGTCAGGATCGCCCAGGCGGGCATGCCCGCCGTCAGGTCGATGAGCGCGCCTGCGATCAACTCGGTCCCGCCCGCAGTCTGAAGTGCTGCGCCAAGCGGGATCATCGAACCCAGCAACACTACCACGGGCCATTCGATGTGATTGTAAAGCTCGCCCAGGGGTACGATTCGGGTCAGCACATAGGCCGTGACCACCAGGCCGAGTGCGACCGGCAGGTAGACCAGCCCAAAGCTGGCGGCGGCGACGGCGATCCCGAAAAGCCCGATGGCCAGCCATGTCTTGCTGTCCTGCGTGACATTGAGCCCGCGCGCTGCCAGCGGCAGCGCGCCCAGCCATTCGGCCACGTCATCGCCGCGGTCCTTGGGCACCAGCAGCAACAGGATATCGCCGGGCTGGATTTGCGTATTGCGCACCTGCTCGGTGATGCGTTTGCCGCGGCGCGACAGACCCATCAAAACCGCGCTCCGGCGCCAGTGCAGGCCGATGGATTGCGCTGATTTCCCTGCGATGCGCGCGCCTTGCGGCACAACCAGTTCGAGGATGTCGAGCCCTTCGCCGGCGGCCTCCAGCCGCTCGGTGCGTTCCGCATCCGAAAAGGCAAGAGAAAGTGCTGCGCGAAATTCGTCCAGCGCGTCGGGCTGTGCCTCCAGCACCAGGACATCGCCGGCTTGAAGGACGGTGTTGCGTGCCGTGCCATAGCGGCGTTTGCCGTCGCGGATGAGGCCGATAAGCGCCACGTCAGTCTTTTGCGCTGTTTCTTCCAGTTCGGCCAGACGTTTGCCTATCTGGTCCGACCCGTCGGGGACGGTCAGTTCTGCAATGTAGCTGCCGAAATCAGAAGCGACGAGCACATCGCCTTCGCGCTGAGGAATGAGCCGCCAGCCGATCAAAGCGACAAATGCCAGGCCTGCGATGGCCGCGACGCCGCCTACGGGGGCAAAATCGAACATCTTGAATGGCGCACCAAGTTCCTCTTCACGGATCGCGGCGATGATGATGTTGGGGGGCGTGCCGATCAGCGTAACCATGCCGCCCAGGATGGTGGCAAAGCTGAGCGGCATCAAGCTGAGCCCCGGCGCACGACCGGCCTTGCGCGCGGTCTGCACGTCCACCGGCATCAGCAGGGCCAGTGCCGCGACGTTGTTCATGAAGGCCGAGAGCACACCACCGATCCCGCCCATCAGCGCGATATGAGCCCCCAGCGAGCGGCTACTGTCGACCATAGTGCGGGTGATCAGGAACACCGCGCCCGAGCGCACCAGCCCGGCCGAGACGACCAGCACCAGCGCCACCACCAGCGTGGCGGGGTGGCCAAAGCCCGAGAAGGCGTCCTTGGTCGGCACCACGCCCAGCACGACGCCGGTCATGAGGGCTGCAAAGGCGACAATGTCATAACGCCAGCGGCCCCAGAGCAGCAGGGCAAAGACGGCACCGAAAAGCGCGAAGAGGATGATCTGGTCTTGGGTCATGGCGGTGAGACTAGACCGCGCCAGAGGGCGCGTCACCCGGACAATTTCGATTGTTTGTCGGGGGATCGGGGGCGCAAAGACGGATTGTGGTGCGCTCAGGCGTTGCCCCCCGCGAAAGGAGCGGATAAGAAAACGGGAAAATCGGACGACGGGAGCTTTTCATGGCCGGCCACTCCAAATGGGCGAATATTCAACACCGCAAGGGGCGCCAGGATGCTGTGCGTTCCAAACTCTTCTCGAAATTCTCCAAGGAGATCACGATCGCCGCAAAGATGGGCGACCCGGATCCTGACAAGAACCCGCGTCTGCGGCTGGCGATCAAATCGGCCAAGTCGCAATCCATGCCGAACGACAATATCGAGCGTGCGATCAAGAAATCGCAGGCCGGTGACGCCGAGGATTACGAGGAAATCCGATACGAGGGCTACGGCCCGGGAGGTGTGGCGGTGATCGTCGAGGCGATGACCGACAATCGCAACCGCACTGCCAGTAACGTGCGGAGTACATTCACAAAATACGGTGGCAACCTGGGCGAGACCGGCAGTGTCGGCTTCATGTTCGAGCGCAAGGGCCAGGTCACCTATCCGGCGGATGTGGGTGATGCGGATACCGTGATGATGGCCGCGATCGAGGCTGGTGCGGAGGATGTGGAAAGCTCTGAGGACGGGCATGTGATCTGGTGTGCCGATACCGATCTGAACGAGGTTTCGGCGGCTCTGGAGGCCGAGCTGGGCGAGAGCGAAGAGACCCAGCTGGTCTGGCGTCCGACGACATCCACCGAGCTGGATCTGGAAGGCATGCAGAAGCTGATGAAGCTGATCGATGCGCTGGAAGATGACGATGACGTGCAGCGCGTCACTGCCAATTTCGAAGCCTCCGACGAGGTGATGGAGCAACTCTGAGAACGGTCCGAATCCGGCGTCGGCATCATGTCGGTAAGACGTCGGTATTGCATCGGTGCCGGGCTGAGGCCCGGCCTGCCGGTCGAAGGGGCGCGTTCTGATTTCTCGTTCTTGATTCTGCGAACCTGATCCTCGCGGCTGCGCTGTGCCATTTCTCATTCCGGAAATGGCCTGCGCTGTACCGTGGGGCGAGAAGACGCGGAGGCGTTCGGGCAGGGCACCGCGCCGCGCCGCAGGTCCAAATTCCGCGTGTCTACCGGACCTCTGTGCAGCCTGAACGTGCGAACGGCCCTTGTGGCCGTCGCTGCCGGGGGCAACACAGGCCCCGGATTACATCCCGAAATCACGGGGTTGTCAGAGAACGATCAGGATATATAGTAATTTCACGACAGGCCGTATCAGGCGGGAGCCGCAGCCGACGATGGAAGGTGATTTCAGAACCGAATTTGTCCGCACTCCGGGGGCGCTGAAGCAGAACCCGGCGCTGGTGCTCAATGCTGATTATCGCCCGCTGAGCTATTATCCACTATCGCTGTGGTCCTGGCAGGATGCGGTCAAGGCGGCCTATCTGAACCGGGTGGATATCGTTGCGGAATATGACCACTCCGTGCATAGTCCAAGCCTTCAGATCAGGGTGCCGTCGGTCATCGTTCTCAAGGATTTTGTCCAACCGCAAAGGCGCGTGGCCTTTACCCGGTTCAACCTGTTCTTGCGCGATGAATTCCGTTGCCAGTATTGCGGCGCGCGGGGCGATCTGACCTTTGACCATGTGGTGCCGCGCGCCAGTGGCGGGGTTACCAGCTGGGAAAACGTCGTGGCGGCGTGCAGCCGGTGCAACCTGAAAAAGGGGGCCAAGAGCCTGCACCGGGCGGGCATGGCGCTGCGCAAGCCGCCCAGAGCGCCGGGTGCTGAGCAGTTGCGCAATATGGGGCGCAAGTTTCCACCGGGGCATCTGCACGAGAGTTGGATGGATTTCCTCTATTGGGATGCCGAGCTGGAAGCCTGATTGTGGGCTGCCGGTGCGGCTGAATATTTTCGGAACTTTGAGTGCTGAGCCTTTGGGGGGCAGGCGTGCGTCGGCCCCGTGTTGGCGGTTGGTGAAACGAAAATCGCCCCGCGCGGAAGGTCCGGCGCGGGGCGTTTGTGGCATCAGCCACGTCATCTTTGTTGCCGGGGCGCCGCTTCGGGCGCGCGAGCCTTAGCTTTTGGACGAGGCGGGCGCCTGGGGGGCGGCCTGCGACGCGGCAGGTGCCGGGCTGGCACCGGGTGTCGCAGTTCTCGACTTGCCGTTCAGCGGGTCGTCCTGGCGTTGCACCGAGCCTTCGAAATGGGCGCCGCTCTCGATCGCGATCGTCTTGTGGATGATGTCACCCTCAACGCGCGCGGTCGATGTCAGGCGGACCTTGAGGCCGCGCACACGGCCGACGATCCGGCCGTTGATCACCACGTCGTCGGCGATGACTTCGCCCTTGATCGTGGCGGTCTCGCCGATGGTCAGCAGATGGGCGCGAATGTCGCCCTCCACAGTGCCTTCGACCTGGATATCGCCGGTGGTTTTCATGTTGCCGGTCACATGCAGGTCGGAAGACAGCACTGACGCAGGGGGCTTGGCCTTGGGGGCGGCAGCCTTGAACTCGCCGCTTCCGGGTGCGGCGGGTTTCGGCGCATCCAGCGATTTGTCCATGCCCGAGGGTTTCGACGCATCGCCTGTCCGGTGGCTCGGGTCGTTGATTTTGCTTTTAGAAAACATCTCTCGCAGCCTTGATATATATCATTGGGTTGATGGCTTTTCCGCCCACACGAACCTCGTAGTGTAGGTGGGTGCCGGTCGAACGTCCAGTGCTCCCCATATCACCTATACGTTCCCCGCGCGAGACCCTTTGGCCCTTCTGAACGCGGATTTTGGACAAATGGGCATAGCGGGTTTCAATCCCGAACGCATGCTGGATCTTGATCAGGCGTCCATAGCCTGATTGCCAGCCTGCGTGAATCACGACTCCGTCAGCGGTGGAATAGATCGGCGTGCCGTGCGGCGCGGCCAGATCGGTGCCGCTGTGCATCCGGCCCCAGCGCGCGCCAAAACCCGAGGTGTGGCGGAATGCGCTTTTGACGGGCAGGGCGAAGGGTGCCTTGTGGGCTGCGATACGGTAGAGGTTCAGCCGGTCCATCTGGTTAAGGATCTGATTGGCGCGCAGCGTATCTGCTGACGGTTCCTCGCCCCGTGTCGAGAAGCTGAGCGGTGTCAGCGGGCCGCCCTGGCCGGAATAGCCGTCGCGTACCGTGTCCAGCAGGGTCTTGGTGTTGAGCCCGGCATTGCGGAACATCTTGTCGAGCGGTTCGACCGAGATGGTCATCGCGTCTTCGAGTTGGCGGAATATCTGGTCGTTCTGATCCTGCATCAGGCGGATCTGGTGGCTCATCTCCTCGGCGTAGAGGAGGGCATCCTGGGCGTCGGCGGTCACCTTGTCACGCTCCAGCGCGGTGTCGGCCAATGCGTCTGCGAGGAAATCGAGGGTCGATGCGCCCGCGGCGTCATCCGTGGCCAGGGCCGTGCTGCCCCCGCCGTTCCGGTTCATCTCGTCCGTGAGGCTTGCCAGTTGCTGGCGCGCGCTGTCGCGTTCCTTCATGGTGCGGCGCAGGGTGTTCTGGATGACTTCGATCCCGGTTTCCATCTCGCGACGGCGGGTTTCGGAGGCCAGGAGCTCGGACTGCATGATCGAGATCTGCGCCAGAGCCGAGTTGAACCGTTCCTGTGCGTCAATCGCTTCTTGCGCGCGGATGTCGCGTTCGGATGACAGCGCGTTGAGCCGGTTTTCATAGGTGCGTTGATCGCGCTTGGCCTGATCGCGGAAATTGCCCGCTCCGATACTGTCCATCAGCAGGATGGCGGTGGCGATGATGGCCCAGGCGACGATGGCCGTGGCCCCGGTAAAGGCGATCAGTTGTGTGCCAGGGCGCAACCGGATGAAGCGCGTATCGGTATCCGAGCGCAGAAAAACCCGGCGTTCAGGAAAATACCGCTCGAGCAGCGAGTGAATTTTGATTGCCGCGCGTGTCCGCAAATTGCCGTGTCCCTACTTGTCCCTTTGACCTGGCGCTCTGATTTCCGGAAACATGGTGTTGCCCCGAACCGTCGCCTTGGCCGACCCCTACCAAAGACCTTTACAATCGGGCAACTCTTTTGACCAGTCTTATGGAAAAATCGCGGCTTGATCCCGCCGAGCGGCAAAAAATCGCCGATATGCAACGGGTTAAATTGGGCTATTCACGTTTGAGCTGCGCCAGAATGTCGCAGGTGGCGGGGGTGTGCTTCGGCAGGTCCACGGCGCCGCGCCCGGCAGAGGGCGGACGCGGCGGCAATACTCAGAGTGCCTTGGCGGCTTCCAGCACGGCCTCGGCATGGCCGGGCACCTTGACCTTGCGCCAGATCTGGGCGATGCGCCCGTCGCGGCCGATCAGGAATGTGCTGCGCTCGATGCCGAGGAAGGTCTTGCCGTACATTTTCTTCTCTTTCCAGACACCATAGGCTTCGCAGGTGTCCGAGGCTTCGTCTGACAGCAGCGGCATGCCGAGCGCATGTTTGTCGCGGAACTTGTCATGTTTGGCGACGCTGTCCTTGGATATGCCCAGGACGGTCACGCCGGCTGCCTGGAACTCTGGCAGGAGGGCGGTGAATTCGCGCGCCTCGCGGGTGCAGCCGGAGGTGTCGTCGCGCGGATAGAAGAAGAGAACCACCGGGGCCGGGCGCAGCGCGCTAAGCTGAATTTCGCCACCTCCGTCGCGGGGCAGAGAAAAATCGGGTGCAATGTCAGAGATTTGTGGCATGTGCTGTCCTTGGTCCGGGAGATATGCGTGTTATATTAGACCAGAGCCACGAGGATTAAAGAGAGCATGTGCGACGGGCCCCGCCTTTCGCCCCGACAGGTCCAAAGATTGACCGCCCGTTAGGATGTGATGAGCACGCAAGAGACCAACAGCCCCGGCGCGGAGGACGCCCGGCATCTGCGCCGCCAGCGCCGCCGCAGACGCCGGCGCAAGGCGGGGTTGTGGTCGCTGATCAGCATGGCGGCCATGGCAGGGGCGGCGACGTTGCTGTTGCTGTCCTACTTAGGCACGCCGATCACGGTGCCGGACTGGCTGCGCACCCGGCTGACCGAGCGGATCAACCAGAACACCGGCGAGATCCGGGTCGATCTGGGCGAAATGGTCGTGGTGATCGAGGAGGGATGGATCCCGCGCTTGTCGCTGCGCGACGTGGTGCTGCGCGGCCCCGATGGCATGCGTCTGGCCAATTTGTCCGAACTGGGCGGCAGGCTTGCCATGCGGCCTCTGTTGCGCGGCGAAGTGCAGCCGGGAAGCATTCGTGTCTCGGGCGTGCAACTGATCCTGCGCCGCGATCGCAGCGGTGCGGTGGACGTGGCGCTGGTTGGTGCAGAGACGGCAGCGGATGATCCGCGCGGTGCCACAGGCATCACGGCGATCATCCAGCGGATTGACGACGCGCTGCAACGTCCGGAGCTTTCGGCGCTGGAACGGATCACGGCGGATAATCTGACATTGCGCTACGAAGATGCCCGCGCGGGCCGGGCGTGGAACGTCGATGGCGGGCAGCTTTCCCTCACGCGAGAGGACGATGATCTGCGCATTCGCGGCAATTTCGCGCTGTTGGGCGCGCGCGACTATGCGACCTCGCTGGAGATGAACTATGCCAGCCGTATCGGTGAGGTGGGCGCCGAATTCGGCGTCAATATCCAGGATGTGCCGGCGGATGACATATCCGGGCAATCCCCGGCGCTGGCATGGTTGGCGGCGCTCGATGCGCCGATTTCGGGTGCGCTGCGGGTGCAGATCGAGGATGACGGCACGCTTGGCCCGCTGAATGCGACGTTGCAGATCGGCGCAGGGGTGCTGCAACCGACCGAGGCGACCAAGCCAATCGCGTTCTCGTCGGTGCGCAGCTATTTCACCTACACGCCGAAGTCCCAGATGATCCGGTTCGAGAGCCTGTCGATCAGCAGTAGCTGGGTCACGGCGCGGGCCGAGGGCACGGCATTCCTCGTCGGGGTGCAGGATGGCTGGCCCAGCGAATTGCAGGCCCAGATGCGCGTGACCGGCATCACCGCCGATCCCGCCGATCTTTACCCCGAGCCGATACGGATCGATGTGGCGACGATGGATATGCGGCTGCAACTGGAGCCGTTCCACCTGAGCCTGGGGCAGATGAGCCTTTCGGATCAGGGCAGGCAGTTGATCCTCAGCGGTGATCTGAAGGCCGAGGAGACGGGCTGGGATCTGGCGCTGGATGGGCGGATGGACGGGCTGAGCCATGACCGCCTGCTGGCGTTGTGGCCCGAAGCGGCGGCGGTGAATACCCGCAAATGGATTGCCGAGAACGTTCAGGCCGCCAGCCTGAGCAACCTGCAGCTTGCGGTGCGGTCGCGGCCCAAGCACCGGCCCGATCTGTTCCTGGGGTTCGATTATGAAGACCTGAACACCCGCTTCATGAAGGAAATGCCGCATATCGAAGGCGTAGTGGGGCATGCATCGCTTTATGACGGGCGGTTCGTGATCCGTGCAGAAGAAGGCCGCATCAAATCCGCGCAGGGCGGGTATATCGACATCGCGGGCACCAGCTTTGTCGTGCCGGATGTCTGGCAGAAACATGCGGTGGCCACGGTCGATCTGGAAACCGAAAGCACGATCACCGCCGCGCTGGCGCTGCTGGACGAGAAACCCTTCGAGTTTCTCAGCAAGCAGGGCAGGCCGGTTACGCTGGCTGATGGGCGGGCGCGGTTGAGCGGGCATCTGGGGTTTCCGTTGGCCAAGAAGGTCGGTCCGGACGATGTCGTCTTTGACGTGACCGGCGATCTGAGCGAGGTCCGCAGTGCGGCACTGGTGCCGGGCCGGGTTCTGAGTGCCGCGGCAATGTCGGTGCGCGCGGACAATGAAACCCTTGAGGTGAGTGGGGACGGTCTGCTGGGGCAGGTGCCCTTCAACGGGCGTTGGCAGTCACCGCTTGGACCGGAGGGCAACGGCAAGAGTCGCCTGACCGGCTGGATCGAGCTGTCGGAGCGTTTCGCGGACGAGTTCGGCATCGGGCTGCCGCCGGGCAGCATGAGCGGCAAGGGGCGCGGCGACATCACCGTCGATCTGAACCGCGATGGCACGGGCGAGTTTGCGCTCAGTTCGGATATGGCCGGTGTCGGGCTGCGTCTGGCGCAGCTTGACTGGGCGTTGGCGCAGGCGGCGCGCGGACAGTTGCAGGTGCGCGGGCGGCTGAGCACGCCGCCGCAGATTGATCTGGTGGAACTGGACGCCCCCGGCCTGCGGGCGCGCGGCAGCATCCAATTGCAGCCGGGCGGCGCGCTGGAACGGGCGCTGTTCAGCCGGGTCGAGGTGGGCAACTGGCTGGATGCGCCGGTCGAACTGGTGGGGCGCGGCGCAGAGTTGGCACCGGCGGTGGTGGTGAACGGCGGCACGGTCGATCTGCGTCATACCAATCTGAGCGGTGGCCGCGACGCCAGCCAGAAGAAGGGTGCGCCGATCACCCTGAAACTGGATCGGCTGGAGATTTCCGACGGCCTGGCGCTGACCGATTTCACCGCAAAGCTGGACACGACGCGGGGCACCGAGGGCACCTTTGCGGGCCGGGTGAATGGCAGCACCGCGATCACCGGAAGCATCGTGCCGCAGCGCGGGCGCAGCGCGTTTCGCATCCGGTCGGACAATGCGGGCGGGGTTCTGGGCGCGGCGGGGCTGCTGAAGAAGGCGAATGGCGGCGACCTGGACCTGATCCTTGCGCCCGCGGAAGAGGCGGGCACCTATGACGGGCAACTGGAGGCTGACAATGTCTGGCTGGCCGATGCGCCGGCGCTGGCGGCGCTGCTCAGCTCGCTGAGTGTCGTCGGCCTGCTGGAGCAGATGTCGGGCAACGGCATCCTGTTCAACAAGGTGAATGCGCGGTTCCAACTGTCGCCTGACCGGGTGACCTTGCTCAGCAGCAGTGCGGTCGGGGCCTCGATGGGGATTTCGATGGACGGGTACTACTTCATGAAAGACGGCCGGATGGATATGCAGGGCGTGGTGTCGCCGCTTTACCTGGTCAATCAGGTGGGCGGCATTTTCACCCGTCAGGGCGAGGGGCTGGTGGGGGTCAACTACAAGCTCAAGGGACCGGCGAAATCGCCCCGCGTGCAGGTCAATCCGCTGTCGATCTTGACGCCGGGCATGTTCCGCGAGATTTTCCGCCGTTCGCCACCGTCGGTGGCGCGCAACGCGACCGGGGACGTGACCGGGGCGCCCGCGCCGGAACCCGATACCCGCGAGGCACCAAACCCCATCAAGCGCCGCGACCGCTGAAGGCACAAGGCACGGACGTGCAAGGATACGGATTCTGATGAAACTGAGCGATTTCGATTTTGATCTGCCCGAGGCCCTGATCGCCACACGGCCCGCGCGCCCGCGCAGCGCGGCACGGATGCTGGTGGCGGCGGGCGACCAGATGACGGATGCCCATGTCCACGCTCTGCCGGACTGGCTGCGCCCGGGGGATCGGCTGGTGCTGAATGACACGCGGGTGATCCCCGCACGGCTGACCGGGACGCGCCGCCGCAGCGGGCCGCAGGGGGAGAGTGTTGCAAAGATCGAGGTGACCTTGCTGGAGCCGGGCGCGGATGGCGACTGGACGGCGCTTGTCAAACACCTCAAGAAGCTGCGCGAAGGCGAGCAGGTGGAGTTCGGCGCGGACCTGTCTGCCACGCTGACGGCCAAGACCGACGGGCAGGCGCGGCTGCGCTTCAACCTGACGGGCGATGATTTCGACGCGGCTCTGGCAAGCGCCGGGGCCATGCCGCTGCCGCCTTACATCGCCGCCAAGCGTCCTGCGGATGCGCAGGACAAAACCGATTACCAGACCGTCTGGGCGCGCCATGCGGGGGCGGTTGCCGCGCCGACCGCATCGCTGCATTTCGATGAAGCGCTCTTGGCGGAGTTGCGCGCCAAGGGGGTCGATTTCACCCATGTCACGCTGCATGTGGGCGCGGGCACTTTCCTTCCGGTCAAGGTGGAGGATGTGACGACGCACAAGATGCATGCCGAATGGGGCGAGGTGACCGAGACAGCCGCCGCCGAGATCGCCGCGACGCGGCGGGCAGGTGGGCGGGTGATCCCGGTGGGCACCACCGCGCTGCGCCTGATCGAAAGTGCCGCGCGCGAAACCGGGGAAATCGCGCCCTGGCGGGGCGAGACGGATATTTTCATCTATCCGGGTTTCCGCTTTTGCGTGACCGACGCGCTGATGACCAATTTCCACCTGCCGAAATCGACGCTGCTGATGCTGGTCTCGGCATTCATGGGGCAGGGGCGCATGAAGCGGGTTTACGCCCATGCGGTGGCCCAGGGGTACAGGTTTTTTTCCTATGGTGACGCTTCGCTGTTGATCCCCGAGCAAATCACTGCGACGGGGGCGCAATCGACACGCGTGAGTCGCAAAGGGGCCTGACAGGCCCGAGTCTGCCCACTAGGCCGGGTAGATGAAAGTGGGAGAACTGCGATGATCAAGGTCCTGTCCAGCGCATGGGCGCTACTGTTGGGGATGATGCTGTTGCAGGTCGGAAACGGCATGCAAGGCACATTGCTGGGCATACGTGGCCAGATCGAAGGCTTCAGCACGCTTGAGATATCGCTGGTGATGTCGGGGTATTTCGTGGGCTTCCTGTTCGGGTCGCGGATGGCGCCCGAGATGATCCGCCGGGTTGGCCATGTGCGGGTTTTCGCAGCACTTGCGTCGATGATTTCGGCAGTGATGATCCTTTACCCGACCTGGACCGATCCTTGGGTCTGGGGCGCGGGGCGTATCCTGATCGGGTTCTGTTTCTCGGGCGTTTACGTGACAGCCGAGTCGTGGCTGAACAACGCGGCCAGCAACGAGAACCGGGGCAAGGCGCTGTCGCTCTACATGATCGTGCAGATGATCGGAATCGTGTCAGCGCAGGGTCTGATGGTGGTGGCCGATCCCGGCGGCTTCGTTCTGTTCATCATCCCTTCGGTGCTGATTTCGCTGTCTTTCGCGCCGATCCTGCTGTCAATCAGCCCGGTACCTGCCTTTGATACGACCAAGCCGATGACGCTGCGCCAGATCATGAAGACCTCGCCGCTGGGCTGTGTGGGGATGTTCCTGCTGGGTGGCATCTTTTCGGCGCAGTTCGGCATGGCGGCGGTTTACGGCGCCGAGGCCGGGCTGCGGATCGGGCAGATCTCGATGTTCGTTTCGGCCTTCTATATAGGCGCGCTGATCATCCAGTATCCGCTGGGCTGGTTGTCGGACCGGATGGATCGCCGCCTGTTGATCGGCGTTGCCTCGGCCATGATGGGCGTGGGCGCCGTGTTCGGCATGCTGTTTGGCAGCTTTTTCCCGATGCTGCTGGTCTCGGCGTTCTTTGTCGGGGGGCTGTCCAATCCGCTTTATTCGCTGCTGATCGCCTACACCAATGACTTTCTGCAGCACGAGGACATGGCCGCCGCGTCGGGGGGGATGGTGTTCATCAACGGTCTGGGGGCTGTGGCCGGACCGGTGATCACCGGCTGGATGATGGGGGTTCTCGGCCCCAGGGGGTTCTTTGTCTATATCGCCTTTCTCGGGTTCGCCATGGCGATTTACGCGGCCTACCGGATGACCCAGCGGGCGTCGCCGTCGGTCGAAGATACCGACCGCTATGCGCTTGTCACGGCCTCGTCTTCGCCGGTGGCGGTCACATGGGCGCAGGAATACGCCATCGATATTGCGCAGGAAGATGCTGAAGAGGGCAAAAGCTGAATGATTGTGACGGCTGTGTAGCATTACGTTACTGTCAATGCGGCCGAAATTGTCATTAATCTGTACTGGTAAGGCATGGAATGGACCGGACAAACAAGGAGTGGACCAGTGGTAACGCCTGACGATGTATTGAGTTTCTGGTTGGATGAGGTCGGACCGAAAGACTGGTATGCAGTTTCCGATGAGTTGGATACGACGATCCGCGAGCGGTTCGCCGATACCTGGCAGGGTGCACGAGAAGGGGCGAACGGCCTGTGGCTGACCTACCCGAACGGCACGTTGGCCTATATCATCCTGGTGGATCAGTTTCCGCGCAACATGTTCCGCGGCAAGGCCGAGGCCTTTGCCACCGACAAGCAAGCCGTGGCCGCCGCCAAGGTCGCGATCCATCGCAAATGGGATCTGCGCGTGGCAGAGCCTGCGCGCCAGTTCTTCTATTTGCCGCTGATGCATGCCGAGAACCTGTGCGATCAGGATCGCTGCGTGCGGATGATCTGCGAGCGTATGCCCGAGACCGGGGACAGCACGCTTTTGCATGCGCGTGCGCATCGCGAAGTGATCCGCATGTTTGGACGTTTCCCCTATCGCAACGAGGCGTTGGGCCGGGCCAGCACCCTGCCTGAACGCAGCTACCTGGAAGCGGGCGGCTATGCCAGCACGCTGCGCCAGTTGCAGCAAAAAGACGCGGCCTGAGAGACCTGACCCGGCGCTGATGCCTTGTTGCGCCGGGCTTTGCCGTGGCCGGATTGCACGGCGCGTGACCCTTTCTGTTCCTGTTTCCAGAAGTAGACCGTCCGCCGCCGTCTCCCACGGGCGCGGCAAGGCACGCTGTGCTTTGCGAACGAGACGCCAAAAGCGTTTCCCCTTGATCTCGGGGCAGGGTTAAGTGGCAACGCAGTGCTACAATTCAATGTTGTGGAGGTTTCGGGAAAAACTCGTGTTTCAAGTTTCTCTCGAAACGCTTTAGTATCAAACCAAATTTCCGAGGGAGAGACAGATGGCCGCGAAATCCTTTGACATGATCGTGATCGGCGCAGGCCCGGGTGGCTATGTAGCGGCCATTCGGGGGGCGCAGCTGGGCCTGAATGTGGCGGTGGTCGAGCGCGAACATATGGGCGGTATCTGCCTCAACTGGGGGTGCATTCCCACCAAGGCGCTGTTGCGCTCTTCCGAAGTATTTCACCTGATGCACCGGGCCAAGGAATTCGGGCTGAAGGCCGATGGCATCGGGTACGATCTGGACGCGGTGGTCAAGCGCAGCCGCGCGGTGGCCAAGCAACTGAATGGTGGTGTCGGGCATCTGCTGAAGAAGAACAAGGTCACGGCGATCATGGGCGAGGCCACATTGGCCGCCAAGGGCAAGGTTTCGGTCAAGACCGACAAGGGGACCGAAGAGCTGAGCGCGCCGCATATCGTGCTGGCCACCGGCGCACGGGCGCGCGAGTTGCCCGGGCTGGAAGCGGATGGCGATCTGGTCTGGACCTACAAGCATGCCCTTCAGCCGCCACGCATGCCCAAGCGGCTTCTGGTCATCGGGTCGGGCGCTATCGGGATAGAATTTGCGAGCTTCTACAACACGTTGGGGACCGACACGACCGTGGTTGAAGTGATGGATCGCATCCTGCCGGTAGAGGATGCCGAGATCAGCGGCATGGCGAAAAAAGCGTTTACCAAGCAGGGCATGACCATTCTGGAAAAGGCCGGGGTCAAGCAGCTTGACCGCGCCAAGGGAAAGGTCACCGCGCATATCGAGCAGGGCGGCAAGGTGACGAAACAGGAGTTCGACACTGTGATTTCAGCCGTCGGCATCGTCGGAAATACCGAAGGCCTGGGGCTGGAGGCGCTGGGGGTTACGGTGGACCGGTCCCATATCGTCACGGATGAGTTCTGCCGCACCGGAGTCGAAGGGCTTTATGCCATCGGCGATATCGCGGGCGCGCCCTGGTTGGCGCACAAGGCCAGCCACGAGGGCGTGATGGTGGCCGAGCTGATCGCGGGGGGCAAGCCGCATCCAGTCAAGCCGGGCAGCATCGCGGGCTGCACCTATTGCCATCCGCAGATCGCCAGTGTCGGCCTGACCGAGGCAAAGGCCAAGGAGGCCGGGTACAAGATCCGCGTGGGCCGGTTTCCCTTCATCGGCAACGGCAAGGCCATCGCACTGGGTGAACCGGAGGGCATGATCAAGACCGTGTTCGATGCCAAGACCGGCGAATTGCTGGGCGCGCATATGATCGGTGCCGAAGTGACCGAGCTGATCCAGGGCTACGTGGTGGGCCGCCAGTTGGAAACCACTGAAGAAGACCTGATGAATACCGTGTTCCCGCATCCCACGCTGAGCGAGATGATGCATGAAAGCGTGCTGGATGCCTACGGGCGGGTGATCCACATCTGAAGATTGCCCCGAGCCGGGGCCTGACGCGGAAATTTGCTCGAATCGGTGCATGGTGTATGCTGGTCCCCGAAGCCCTCTGCTGACGGGAGCGATCAATGTTGCGACGAATGAGCCTTGCATGTGCCGTTGCGGCCTTGTTTGCCGCTGGTTCGGCTGCTGCGCAATCTGCCTCGCAGGACTGGAGCGGGCCCTATGCCGGGTTCCATTTGGGCGGGGCCTATGGCGGGTTCACCAACAACGTGCCGGCGCAGCCGGGCCCGACAGAGGATGCCGGGACATTCCTCGGCGGTGTGCAACTGGGCTATAACTGGCAACAGGGTAACACTGTTTATGGGGCTGAGATCGATTATTCCCTGATGGAGTTGCGCGGCAGTTCTGCCGGTGGAAGTTTCGAAGAGAACGGCATGGGATCATTACGTTTTCGCGCCGGGCAAATCTTGGGCGAGACGTTGTTTTATGGCTCTCTGGGGGTTGCCTGGACCCAAAAGAAGACCAGCCTGACCGGCATTGGTTCGTCCACCGATTTCGAACCGGGGCTGATGGTCGGCGGTGGCGCCGAACGCTGGCTCGGGGATAACCTGTCCGGGCGGATCGAGGCCTATTACGTCGATGTGCCCAAATCGCAGCAGAGTGTCGGCGGGGTTGCGACTTCGGGCGGCTCGCAGAACGGTGTCTTTCGGGCCGGGCTGAACCTGCATTTCTGATCCGCGTCCTGACGACGCACGGCAAGGAGAGAACGACCATGAGATTGATGCATATCTGGATCGCGCTGGCGGCGTTCATGACCCTGTCGGCCGGTAGCTGCGGCGGTGGTTTTTTCTGACCCGAGCGGCAATCGGCAGTTGCGACATCACCCGTATATGACATTCTGACGCGCGCACGGCCCGCTTGGGGCAGTGTCAGTAAAGGTGCCGCGTAGACTTATGAAAAGCCTCAATCGAATCGTGATGCAGCGCACCTCGCGGAAGTGGCTGGAAGAATTGCCATTGGCCGAAATGCAGGCAGCTGAAATCTCGGGCAAGTCGGGGCGGCGCTATAATTTTCAGACATACGAGCGTTTCCGCTATCCCAAACATGATATCTGCGAAGGCCCGTTCGAGGATCACGACGGGCTGGTCCGGAAATTCGACATCGTGCTGGCCAACCAGGTGTGGGAACATCTGGATCGCCCCTATGCCGCCACCCGCAACGTGCTGCGAATGCTGCGGGTGGGCGGGTATTTCTGGATCGCGGTGCCGTTTCTCGTCCGCTACCACAACGCGCCGGTGGATTGTTCGCGCTGGACGGCGCGGGGGCTGACCAACCTGCTGATCGAGGCCGGTTTCGAGGCGGACAAGATCCGCTCTGCGCAATGGGGCAACCGCCACGCGGCGCTGCGCAATCTGGAGCCGGACTGGCCCCCGGTCTATGACCCGGCGCGAGACGACCTGACCAACGATCCCGATTGCCCGATCTGCGCTTGGGCGCTGGCGCAGAAATGAGCGGGCGGGGCGCTATGCCTTGTCCTTGAGGTAGTCACGCAAGGCGACCGCATTGTTGTGTGCTTCGTCCTTGGCGCCATAGACAAGGGTGACGCGCCCGTCGCGGACCCGGCCCAGCAGATCGTAGAGCGCCTCTCCGCATCCTTCCAGTTCGGCAAAATAACGTTTGCGGAAGTCCTGCCACTTGTCGGGGTCGTGATCGAACCATTTGCGCAGGTCGTCGCTTGGGGCGAGTTCCTTGCACCATTGGTCAAGCTGCGCGGCCTCTTTCGAGACGCCGCGCGGCCAGAGCTTGTCGACCAGCACGCGGTAGCCGTCATTCGCGGCCGGATCGTCATAGGCGCGTTTCGTGCGAATATCCATGTTTCGGCCCTCCTGACGAGGGAACGCAGTGCCGTGCCGTTGCGTTCCCGCCTTGGTGTTCCATTTTCGTTCCCGATTCCACCTTGGAGACTCGGAGACGATACACTATCTGTTAACCTCGCAGGTCCGGAGGCATCATGGCTGAGCAGAAACACATCGAAGTGCGTGGCGCGCGCGAGCATAACCTGAAATCGATCGATGTGGATATTCCGCGCGATCAACTGGTGGTGATCACCGGCCTCAGCGGGTCGGGGAAATCCTCACTGGCGTTCGATACGATCTATGCCGAAGGGCAGCGGCGCTATGTCGAATCGCTGTCGGCCTATGCGCGGCAGTTCCTTGACATGATGCAAAAGCCCGATGTGGATCACATCAGCGGCCTCAGCCCGGCGATCAGCATCGAGCAGAAAACCACGTCGAAGAACCCGCGCTCGACCGTCGGCACCGTGACCGAAATCTACGATTATCTGCGTCTGCTCTTTGCCCGCGCGGGCACGCCCTATTCGCCTGCCACCGGCAAGCCGATCGAGGCGCAGCAGGTGCAGGACATGGTGGACCGGATCATGGGCATGGAGGAGGGCACGCGCGCCTATCTGCTGGCCCCCATCGTGCGTGACCGCAAGGGTGAGTACCGCAAGGAGTTCCTGGAGCTTCGCAAGACCGGCTTTCAACGGGTCAAGGTCGACGGGGCCTTTTACGAATTGGACGAACCGCCGACGCTGGACAAGAAGTTCCGCCACGATATCGATGTAGTCGTTGACCGGATCGTGGTGCGCGAAGGGCTGGAGACGCGGCTGGCCGACAGTTTGCGCACCGCGCTGGATCTGGCCGACGGCATCGCGATCCTGGAAACCGCGCCCAGCGAGGGAGAGCCGGAGCGGATCACCTTTTCCGAGAATTTTGCTTGCCCGGTCAGTGGTTTCACGATCCCCGAGATCGAACCGCGGCTGTTTTCCTTCAACGCGCCTTTCGGGGCGTGCCCGGTCTGTGACGGGCTGGGGATGGAGTTGTTCTTTGACGAGCGGCTGGTGGTGCCGGACCAAAGCCTGAAAATCTATGACGGCGCGCTGGCGCCTTGGCGCAAGGGCAAGAGCCCGTATTTCCTGCAAACCATCGAAGCCATCGCCAAGCATTACGAGTTCGACCAGAACACCCGCTGGAAGGATCTTGATCCGCATGTGCAGCAGGTCTTTCTGTATGGCTCCGGAGACGAGGAAATCCCGTTTCGCTATGATGAAGGGGGCCGGGTCTATCAGGTCACGCGCGTGTTCGAGGGGGTCATCCCCAACATGGAGCGCCGGTATCGCGAGACCGACAGCAACTGGGTGCGCGAAGAATTTGAACGCTACCAGAATAACCGCCCTTGCGGCGCCTGCGAGGGCTATCGCCTGCGTGAAGAGGCGCTGGCGGTCAAGATCGGGCCCGCTGATGGCGCGCCGGAGGAGCGGATGCATGTGGGGCAGGTGGTGCAACTGTCCATCCGCGAGGCGCTGGCCTGGATTGAGGCTGCGCCGAGCCACCTGAGTCCGCAAAAGAATGAGATCGCCCGCGCGATCCTGAAGGAAATTCGCGAACGGCTGGGATTTCTCAACAATGTCGGGCTGGAATATCTGACGCTGAGCCGCAATGCCGGTACGCTGTCGGGTGGGGAAAGCCAGCGCATCCGGCTGGCTAGCCAGATCGGCAGCGGTCTGACCGGGGTGCTTTATGTGTTGGACGAGCCGAGCATCGGCCTGCATCAGCGCGATAATGACCGGCTGCTGGATACGCTGAAAAACCTGCGCGATCAGGGCAATACCGTGATCGTGGTGGAGCATGACGAAGAGGCGATCCGCGAGGCTGATTACGTTTTCGATATCGGTCCCGGCGCGGGCGTGCATGGCGGCCGCGTGGTCAGTCACGGCGTGCCTGCGGTGGTGGCGGCCGATCCGGGGTCGATCACCGGGCAATACCTGTCCGGGACGCGCGAGATACCGGTGCCCGCAAAGCGGCGTACAGGGAACAAGAAAAAACTGAAGGTTGTCAAAGCGTCAGGCAACAATCTTAAAGACGTGACGGCGGAATTTCCCCTGGGCAAATTCGTGTGCGTCACGGGGGTGTCGGGGGGCGGGAAATCCACCCTGACGATCGAGACATTGTTCAAGACCGCCTCGATGAGGCTGAACGGTGCGCGCCAGACACCGGCCCCCTGCGAGACGATCAAGGGGTTGGAGCATCTGGACAAGGTGATCGACATCGACCAGCGGCCCATCGGGCGTACTCCGCGGTCGAACCCGGCCACGTATACCGGGGCGTTCACGCCGATCCGCGACTGGTTTGCCGGTCTGCCCGAGTCCAAGGCGCGCGGATACAAGCCGGGGCGGTTTTCCTTCAACGTCAAGGGCGGGCGCTGCGAGGCGTGTCAGGGCGATGGCGTGATCAAGATCGAGATGCATTTCCTGCCCGATGTCTACGTCACCTGCGAGACCTGCCAAGGCAAGAGATACAATCGTGAAACTCTGGAAATACGGTTTAAAGGCAAGAGTATAGCCGACGTTCTTGATATGACGGTTGAAGATGCGCAAAGCTTCTTTCAGGCGGTGCCGAGCATCCGCGAAAAGATGGATGCGCTGGTGCGCGTCGGGCTTGGCTATATCAAGGTGGGTCAGCAGGCCACAACCCTGTCGGGTGGCGAGGCGCAGCGGGTGAAGCTGAGCAAGGAACTGGCCAAGCGGTCGACGGGGCGCACGCTCTATATCCTCGACGAGCCGACCACGGGGCTGCATTTCGAGGATGTGAAGAAGCTGCTCGAAGTGCTGCACGAACTGGTGGATAGCGGCAATACGGTGATCGTGATCGAGCATAACCTCGACGTGATCAAGACCGCCGACTGGATCATCGATATCGGCCCCGAGGGGGGCGATGGTGGCGGCGAGATCGTGGCCGTGGGAACGCCGGAAAAGATCGCCGAGGAGGTGCGCAGCCACACGGGCCGCTACCTCAAGCCGATGTTGAAAGCGCGGCGCACAGTTGCAGCGGCGGAGTAACCGCCACCGCGCGCCGCTGGCATGATCTGCGGCCAGCATCCGATCACTCACGTGGCTCGGATGCTGATTTGTCTCAGCGTTTCATCGGGCAGGTGGATATGCCCAACAGCGAATAGGCCGGGCAACTGCCCATCAATCCGGTGATCAGGGGCACGATTCCGATCAGCAGGACCCAGCGATATCCGGCTTCCGGCATCATGAAAAAGGCCACCAAAAGCGCTGCGCCAACGACAACCCGCACAAAGCGGTCGATACTTCCGACATTCTTGGACATTTGTCTGATCCTTTCAGCAAAAGACCGGGACAATGTAGCACATATAACGTTAGTTGAATATGATTTGAATCAAACCCGCGACCGCAGCAGTTTCGGCGGTCGCGGTGTTCTACCGGGCCCACAGGCCCGTTCTGGTGCGAGCGGGCTGGCGTCTCAGGTCAGAGGCGAAACGGTTTAGCCGCGCCCGCGCTTTTCGAACCTAGGCAGCATCGCGCTGAAGTCGCGGCCCCGGCCATCCTCGTCCTCGACGAATTGGCGATAGAGGGCGAGGGCGGCGGCCCCCATCGGCGTGTCGGCATCCGATGCCTCGGCGGCGTTTTGGGCCAGCCCGAGATCCTTCAACATCAACTCGGCGGCAAAACCAGGTTTGTAGTCGTTATCGGCCGGGCTCTGCGGCCCGATGCCCGGTGCGGGGCAATAGGCGTTCATCGACCAGCTATAGCCCGAGGACTTGCTGACCACATCGAACATCGCCTGCCGGTCCAGACCCAGCTTGTCTGCCAGCGCGAAGGCCTCGCAGGTGGCGATCATGGTGACGCCGAGGATCATGTTGTTGCAGATCTTGGCCGCCTGACCATTGCCGGAGGGGCCGCAATGCACCGATTTGCCGCCCATGATGTCAAAGAGCGGCTGCGCTTTTGCCAGCCCCGCCTCGTCGCCACCGATCATGAAGGTAAGCGTGCCGGCGGTGGCGCCACCGATGCCACCGGATACGGGCGCATCAAGAGCGGACAGGCCCGCGGTCTGCGCGTCGGCGGCCACGGCGCGGGCGCTTTCGACATCGACGGTCGAGCAGTCGAGGAATACCGCGCCCGGCATCATGGCGGGGATGATTTCGGCGGCCACGCTGCGCAGGATCGCGCCATTGGGCAGCATGGTGATCACCACATCCGCGCCGGTTGCGGCCTCGGCGGCGGTGCTGGCGGTGCCGGCGCCTTCGACGGTGACACCGGCCACGTCAAAGCCCGTGACGCTGTGCCCGGCCTTGGCCAGATTCGCGGCCATTGGCGCGCCCATGTTGCCCAGTCCGATAAATCCGATTTTCATGGCTTAGCCTTTCTTTTCAAACGAGAGTTTGTTCGCCCCCAGGGGCATCAGCATGTTGCTGACGGCGACGGCGGGCAGCGCGTCCAGTTCGTGCTGCCAGTTCGGGTTGCGGTCCTTGTCGATGATCGCGGCGCGAATACCCTCGACGAAATCGCTGTGCTCCAACGCGCGATAGGTAAAGCGATATTCCAGATCGAGCGCCTTGCGGATGGTGAGCGTTTCGCCGCGCAGCCGGTGCATCATCTCGACGGTGCAGGCCATCGACAGGGGCGAGTTGCGGCCGATTGCCTTGAGCGCGCTCGCGGCAAAATCCGCGTCCTCGGGGCCTGCGGCCTGTAGGGAGCGCAGGATATCGCCCAGCGTCTCGCCGCCAAAATGCCGGTCCACCGCATCCTGCAGAACGGGCAGGGTGGTTTCCGGGTTGTTGACGGCATTTCGTGCAAGGATCTCGACATCTCCGTCGGCAACGAGCTCTGTCTTTAGCCGATCCCACTGGTCCGCGGGGATCAGCATATCTGCAAAGCCCGCATAGATCGCATCCGCGCCTTTCATCCGCGCGGTGGTCAGGCCCAGATATTCGCCCATCCGCCCCGGTGCCAGCGCCAGCATCATGGAGCCGCCCACATCAGGCACCAGACCGATGCTGCATTCGGGCATCGAGATGGCCGTGTCGTGATCGACGATCCGGTGGGTGCCGTGGCAGCCCACGCCGACGCCGCCGCCCATGGTGAAGCCCTGAAGGAACGACACGATCGGTTTTGGATACTCGAAAATTCGGGCGTTCAGGCGGTATTCATCCGCCCAAAACCGTTGACCATATTCGTAATCCCCGGCCTTGCCGCGTGCGTAAAGCTCCTGAATGTCGCCGCCAGCACAGAATGCCTTGTCGCCGACCGCGTCAGTCAGGATCAGTTTCACGGTGCTGTCATCTGCCCAGGCGTCGAGCGCGGCCTCGATGGCGAGGCACATGTCATAGGTCAGCGCATTCAGCGCTTTGGGGCGGTCAAGCGTGATGCGGCCGGCACAGCCTTCGGCGCGGATATGGATATCAGGCATGGTTGTTCATTCCCGTGCTCTAGCGTTCGTTCAGCATGTGGCGGGCAACGATCAGCCGCATGATCTCGTTGGTGCCTTCGAGGATCTCGTGCACCCGCAGGTCGCGCACCAGTTTTTCGATCCCGTAATCGGCAAGGTAGCCATAGCCGCCATGCAGTTGCAGGCACTGGTTGACGATCCGCGATCCGGCTTCGGTCACGAACTTCTTGGCCATGGCGCAATACTTGCTGGCATCAGGGGCGCCGGTGTCGAGCTTCCACGCGGCCTGACGCAGGAAGACGCGGGCGGCGGAGAGTTCGATCTCCATCTCGGCGAGGCGGAATTGCAGCGCCTGAAACTGGTCGATGGATTTGCCGAAAGCCTTGCGATCGGCCATGTAATCGCGGGTCAGATTCATGGCGATCTGGGCCGCGCCCAGGGAGCAGGCAGAAATGTTCAATCGGCCGCCATCAAGGCCCGACATCGCATATTTGAAACCTTTGCCTTCTTCACCCACCAGATTTTCCGCAGGAATATTGCAATTGTCGAACTGCACCTGGCGTGTTGGCTGGCTGCGCCAACCCATCTTGTCCTCCAATCCGCCAAAGCTGAGGCCCTCTGTGCCGTCATTGACCAGCACAGTCGAGATGCCCTTGGGCCCGTCCTCGCCGGTGCGGACCATCACCACGTAGGCGTCGGAATAGCCGCCGCCGGAAATGAACGCCTTGGTGCCGTTGAGGGTGTAACCCTCGTTTGAGCGTTCGGCGCGGGTCTTGAGTGCGGCGGCGTCGCTGCCCGATCCGGGTTCGGTCAGGCAATAGCTGAGGATGCATTTCATGCTGAGGATATCGGGCATCACCCGCGCCTTCATCTCGGCGCTGGCGTAGGTGTCGATCATCTTGGCGCACATGTTGTGGATCGAGAGAAATGCCGCCACCGACGGGCAGGCCATGCTGAGTGCTTCGAACACCAGCGTCGCATCCAGCCGGGTGAGGCCGGAACCCCCGCTGTCCTCCGAGACGTAGAGCCCGCCGAATCCCAGTTCGGCAATCTGCGGCCACAGCGTCTTGGGGATGTCGCCGTCGGCCTCCCATTTGCGGGCATGGGGGGCGATATTGTCTTGCCCAAAGGCGTGGGCCATGTCGAAAATCGCCGATTGTTCTTCACTGAGCGCGAAATCCATCACTATGTCCTCGGATGCATGGAATTGAACGTATGTTTATTTTTGAAATCTAACAGGAGTATTGCAAGGCGGACAGGGGGGGCACCTGTTAGAGGTCGGCGTGAAATTCGTCGATGAGATGCTGCACGACGGCGCGCAGGGCGGTGTCCTTGTCATCGCCCTGATCCATTTTGTTCTTGTAAACGCGGCGCTGGCGGTCGGCGCTGGTACCGTTCTGGGCGATGTTGTGCGCGCGCGCCACTTCGTCGAGCGAGTTGAAATAGGCCAGATCCTCTCCGGTCAGCTCCATCAACTCGTCCATGAGTGTTGTCATCGGCACCACTTCGCCAAGGCCGAAATCCAGCAGACCCTCGCGCACGCCGTAGCGCTGCGCACGCCAGCGGTTTTCCGCGATCAGGAAGGTATCGTAGATGCGCCAACGCTGGTTCTTGATCGCCAGCCGCCAGAGCATGCGCGCCCAGGCCTGGGTGATGGCAGCGAGGCAGAGCGTGTCTTCGAGCCGGGGCTGTACGTCGCAGATGCGCGATTCGATGGTCGGGAATTTTGACGAGGGACGCAGATCCCACCAGATTTTCGAGCTGTCCTCGATCACGCCGATGTCGACGAGGATCTGCACCGAGCGTTCGAATTCACCAAAGCTGGTCATGCGGGGCGGCAGGCCGGTGCGGGGCAGGTTGTCAAAGACGGTCAACCGGTAGCTGTCCAGACCGGTATCCTGCCCCTGCCAGAACGGTGAAGAGCAACTGAGCGCCAACAGATGCGGCAGGAAATAGCTCATCTGGTTCATCAGGTCGATGCGGCGGTCGGGGTCTTCGATTCCGACATGCACATGCATGCCGCAGATCAACATGCGCTGCACCACGCCGGCCAGATCGTTGGACAGGGTGTTGTAGCGCTGTTTGTCGGTGTGTTTCTGGTCGCGCCAGTCGGAAAACGGGTGGCAGGATGCGGCGATGGGGGCGAGGTTGAATTTAGCCGCCTCGCGCGACACGCAACTGCGCAGGCGTTTGAGGTCGGCGCGCGCTTCGTGCATGTCGCGGCAGACCTTGGTGCCGATCTCGATCTGGCAATTGAGAAATTCGGGGCTGACCTGATCCTGCAACTCGGCGCTGCAGGCGTCCATCATCGACTGGGGCGCCTCGGCCAGCGCCAGACTGTCGCGGTCCACCAACAGGTATTCTTCCTCGATTCCGATGGAAAAGGCGGGCTCGATCATGGCCATCGCATGTACCTTCCTGTTTGTGCGGTCCAGAAGAGCATGCATGCGCCCGTCGAGGCAAGCCTGTCAGCGTTTGGTCCGGGCCACAGGGCAGTGGCCCAAGAAACGAAAAAGGGCCGCGGTATGAACCGCGACCCCTGATTTCCGGCGTCTCTTTCGAGATCACTCCATCGGCTTGAAGTTGAACTCGCCGCCTTCCTTGATGCCCGACGGCCAGCGCGAAGTGACCGTTTTCGTGCGGGTGTAGAACTTGAACGCGTCCGGCCCGTGCTGGTTGAGGTCGCCGAAGACCGATTTCTTCCACCCGCCGAAGGTGTGATAGGCGAGCGGGACAGGGATCGGCACGTTGATGCCGATCATGCCCACGTTGACACGCGATGCGAAATCGCGCGCGGCGTCGCCGTCACGGGTGAAGATCGCGGTGCCGTTGCCCATCTCGTGGTCCATCGCCAGTTTCAGCGCCTCTTCGTAGCTTGCTGCGCGCACGGTGCTGAGAACGGGGCCGAAAATCTCTTTCTGGTAGATTTCCATGTCTGGTGTCACCCGGTCGAAAAGGTGCGGCCCGACAAAGAACCCGTCTTCGTAGCCCTGAAGCGAGAAGCCGCGCCCGTCAACGACAAGCTCTGCGCCCGCGTCAATGCCCGACTGCACCAACCGTTCGATGTTGGCTTTGGCAGCGGCGGTCACGACGGGGCCGTAATCAACGTCGTCGCCCGAGGTGTAGGGGCCGACCTTCAGTGCTTCGATGCGCGGGACCAGCTTTTCGATCAGCTTATCGGCGGTTTCTTCGCCCACCGGGACGGCCACGGAAATCGCCATGCAGCGTTCGCCAGCAGCGCCGTAGCCTGCGCCGATCAGCGCGTCGGCGGCCTGATCGAGATCGGCGTCGGGCATGATGATCATGTGGTTTTTCGCGCCGCCGAAGCATTGCACGCGTTTGCCCTGCGAACAGCCCGTGCCGTAGATATATTCGGCAATCGGTGTGGAGCCGACAAATCCGATCGACTGGATCACGTCATGGTAGAGGATCGCGTCGACCGCTTCCTTGTCGCCGTTGACCACTTGCAGGATGCCCTTGGGCAGGCCCGCTTCTTCCATCAGCTCGGCGAGCATCAGGGGTACGGACGGATCGCGCTCGGACGGTTTGAGGATGAAGGCGTTGCCACAGGCAATGGCGGGCGCGAACATCCACATCGGGATCATGGCGGGGAAGTTGAAGGGCGTGATGCCCGCTGTCACGCCAAGCGGCTGGCGCATCGAATACATGTCGATGCCAGGGCCGGCGCCGTCGGTGTATTCGCCCTTGAGCAGTTCGGGCGCGCCGATGCAGTACTCAACCACTTCGAGGCCGCGCTGCACGTCGCCCTTGGCGTCGGGGAAGGTCTTGCCGTGTTCGGCGCTCAGCGCCTCGGCCAGCTTGTCCATGTCGCGGTTCAGCAGGCCGACGAATTTCATCATCACCCGTGCGCGGCGTTGCGGGTTGGTGGCGGCCCATTTGGGCTGTGCGGCCTGTGCGGCCTGTACGGCGGCCTCCAGTTCCTCGGCGTTTGCCAGCGGGCACTTGGCCTGCACTTCGCCGGTGGCGGGATTGTAGACATCAGAAAAGCGGCCCGACGTGCCTTTGACATGGGCGCCGTTGATGTAATGGGTCAGTTCTTTCATGTGATCCTCCGTTCATGTTTGTGCGCAACCTACTCTTGCAAATTTCCGCACGAAAGGGACAATCTATCAAAGGGGATTTGCATAAATGCAAAGGGGGCAAAGATGGACGCACAATGGGACGATCTGAAAGTTTTCCTGGCTGTCGCCAGGAATGAGAGCCTGTCGGCTGCGGGCCGGGTTCTGAAGGTCGATCCGGCCACTGTCGGACGGCGCATCGCGCGGCTGGAGGAGACGCTGAAGGTGGCGCTGTTTGCCAAGTCACCTCAGGGCTATGCATTGACCAATGGCGGGCAGCGCCTGATGAGCCATGCGGTGCGCGCCGAGCAGGAAATGCTGATGGCCTTCGAGGATGTGGGCGAGCGGGGCCGCCAGTTGAGCGGGCAGATCAGGCTGGGCGCGCCAGACGGGTCGGCCAATTTCCTGCTGCCGCAGGTCTGTTCCGGGATTGTCGAGCAGAACCCGGACCTGGAAGTGCAGATCGTGGCGCTGCCGCGGGTCATCAACCTGTCGAAACGCGAGGCGGACATGGCGATCACCGTCAGTGCGCCTACCGCGGGGCGGCTGAGCGTGCAGAAGATCTCGGATTACAAGCTGCACCTCGTGGCGTCCCGGAAATACCTACGGAATGCCGCCCCGATCCGCAGCCGTGACGATCTGCGGCACCACCGCTTTATCGGCTACATTCAGGACATGATCTTTGACAAGGAGCTGGATTACCTGAGCGAGGCCGGGCTGGACAAGGTGCATCTGGCCAGCAATTCCTTTTCGGTTCAGTTCAACTGGATCCGGCAGGCGGCGGGGATCGGGTTCATGCATGATTTCGCAATTCCGTTCAGCCGGGGGCTGGAAAAGGTACTGAAGGATGAAATCAGTCTGACGCGCAGTTTCTACCTTGTTCGGCACGCCGATGACCGGCGGTTGGAGCGGATGAACCGCTTTGCCGAGGCGCTGGCGGTGGGCATCAAGAAAGAGGTGGCACGGCTGGAAGGGCAGACCTGATCCATGAGGGCCGGAGTGCCCGCGCCTCTGGTTGGCCGGGTAGCGCATTACCTTGACAGGTTTCCTCCGATCATGGACGCTGAAACTGATGGCGAGAAAAACCGCAGGAGAAACAAAATGCTGGTGCAACAAATCCTGAAAGCCAAGGGCGACAGCCCGGTGGTCACGATCAAACCCGGCACGCTTGTCTCGGATGCGGCGCGTATCCTGGCGGAACGGCGCATCGGTGGTCTCATCGTCTCGCGCGATGGGGTCGAGGTAAACGGCATCCTGTCGGAGCGCGACATCGTGCGCTCGCTCGCGGTGCGCGGCGCCGGGTGCCTGTCCGAGAAGATCGACGACATGATGACGCGCAGCCCGGTCTGCGCCTCGAAAAATGACAGCGCCGACACGATTCTGGCGCGGATGACCGACGGGCGTTTCCGCCACATGCCGGTTGTTGAAGATGGCAAGCTGGTGGGAATCGTGACCATCGGCGACGTGGTTTCAGCGAAACTTACCGAACTTTCGATGGAAAAGGACGCGCTGCAAGGCATGATCATGGGGCATTGAGCGCGCTGAGGCGGCTATAAAACCCTTGCAATGAGGCGGAAGTTTCTGCTTTCTGCCCGCGAAACCAAGAAGTTTTCACGATAGGCGGCAAACCTCATGCGCATTGGCCTTTATCCCGGCACGTTCGACCCGATCACTTTGGGTCATATTGATATCATCCGCCGGGCTTGCCTGCTGGTGGATCGGCTGGTTATCGGGGTGGCAATCAACCGCGACAAGGGGCCGCTGTTTTCGCTCGAAGAGCGGGTGGCCATGGTCGAGGCGGAAGCTGACCGGCTGGCCCGCGAGACGGGCACCGAGATCGTCGTGCACCCCTTTGACAATCTGCTGATCGATTGCGCCCGCGACGTGAACGCGCAGGTGATCGTGCGCGGCCTGCGCGCCATTGCCGATTTCGAATATGAATACCAGATGGTCGGCATGAACCGTGTGCTTGATGCATCGGTCGAGACGGTTTTCCTGATGGCGGATGCGCATTATCAGGCGATCGCGTCGAAACTGGTCAAGGAGATCGCGAGGCTGGGTGGCGACGTGCGCAATTTTGTCACCGCGCCCGTCAACGAGGCGTTGTTGGAAAGATACAGCTGAGGCGAGTGATCGCGCGGCAGTGGCAGGGTATGTGCCTGGCCGTGTTTGACCGGAACCGTGGTGACGGTGCCGCGGGTCAACGCCAGAAGGCCAGCCATTCGATCAGATCTGCGAATTTCCGACCCAGGAAAACCGTGCCGCTCCAATCCTGCAGGGCGTAGTCCAGCGACAGCCCAAGCACGATCAGAAGGCCGATGGCGATGGCGATCTTGTTGGTCATCTGCGTCATCCCGAAACGATTGCGGCCCCGCCGGGTATGCCTGACGGGGCCGCATCGTGCAAGATCGGGCAGGATGGTTCAGCCGAGACGGCCCATCAGCGCGGCGAGGTCCGCCATGCGGCAGGAAAAGCCCCATTCGTTGTCATACCATGCCAGCACCCGCACCAGACGCCCGCCGGTCACTTTGGTCTGGGCCGGGGCGAAGATGCTGCTTTCCTCGGTGTGGTTGAAGTCGATGCTGACTTTTGGCTCGGGGTCATAGGCGAGGATGCCTTTCATCGCGCCATTGGCTGCCGCTTCGACAACCGCGTTCACTTCGGCCTCGGTCACGTCGCGGGACGCGATGAAGGTCAGGTCAACGGCGGAAACATTCGGTGTAGGTACGCGGATGGCCGAACCGTCCAGCTTGCCCTTGAGCGCGGGCAGCACTTCACCCAGCGCCTTGGCGGCACCGGTGGAGGTGGGGATCATCGACATGGCCGCAGCGCGGGCGCGGTAGAGATCCTTGTGACGGCGGTCCAGCGTCGGCTGGTCGCCGGTATAGGCGTGGATCGTGGTCATGATGCCGCTCTCGATGCCGATGCCTTCGTGCAGCACCTTGGCCAGTGGGGCGAGGCAGTTGGTGGTGCAGGAGCCGTTCGAGATCATCCGTTCGCCGGCTTGCAGGTCTTCGTGGTTGACACCCATGACCACGGTGCGATCGACATTCTTGCCGGGCGCTGAAAGCAGAACCTTGCCCGCTCCGCGCTCCAGATGCTTGTTGGCCTTCGTGCCGTCGTTGAACTTGCCGGTACATTCCAGCAGGACATCGACACCGTCCCAGTCCAACTCGTCCAGATCATAGGTCGAGTACATCTGCATTGGGCCGCGGCCCAGATCCATCGTACCGTCGCCGAGCGTGATCTCATTGGCGAAACGGCCATGCACGCTGTCGTACTTGATCAGATGCGCGGCGGTTTCCAGCGGGCCGGTGGCGTTGACCTTGACCACTTCGATATCGTCGCGTCCGCTCTGGGCGATATGCGCGAGGGTGGCGCGGCCGATGCGTCCAAACCCGTTGATGCCAACTTTGACGGTCATGTGAATTCTCCTCTCGCGGATGATGTTGACCGGCATATAGTCTTGCGGGCACTGCACCGAAAGCCAAAAAGCACGAGGTTTCAGTGTGGTAGCGATAACTGTGGCGGGAAAGCGCGTGCTGGTCTGGGTGGTTGCGCTAACGGATTGATTGCGGCGGGAGGCCAATCGCCTGTAACGTCTATGGAACGGGCCAAAGCGTTCCCGCGTTTGATCCTTGGCACGGGGTCAGATGCGAAACGCCGCGACGTTGAAACGGCTTTGAGGGAGTCAGCATGAGCGGATTACTGGCGCTACTGGACGATGTGGCGGCGATCGCCAAGGTCGCAGCGGCCTCTGTCGATGATGTCGTGGCGCAGGCGACCAAGGCTGGCGCCAAGGCGGCGGGGGCGGTGATCGACGATGCGGCGGTGACGCCGAAATATGTTCACGGGTTCGAGCCGAGCCGCGAGCTGCCCATCGTCTGGCGCATCGCGCGTGGCTCGATCATCAACAAGCTGGTGTTCCTGCTGCCCGTGGGGCTGGCGCTCAGTGCGTTCGCGCCCTGGGGAATCGCGCCGTTGCTGATGCTGGGCGGGGCGTATTTATGTTTCGAGGGGGCCGAGAAGATCGCGCATGTGCTGGGGTTCGGGCATGACCACGGCGGCCCGGATGGTAGCCACGCGCCGATGGACCCGGCACATCTGGAAGAGCAAAAGGTGGCTGGGGCGATCAAGACTGACTTCATCCTGTCGGCCGAGATCATGACCATCGCGCTGGCGGCCATTCCGGATCTTGGATTCTGGATGGAGGCCGCAACGCTGGCACTGGTTGCGGTGATGATCACCGTTGCAGTTTACGGCGCGGTGGCGCTGATCGTGAAGGCGGACGACCTGGGGCTGCTGATGGCGGCCGAAGGGCGGGTGCGGCTGGTACGCAGGTTGGGGCGGGGGATCGTGACGGCGATGCCGCAGGTTCTGAAGCTGCTGATGATCATCGGCACGGCGGCGATGCTCTGGGTCGGGGGCAGCATCATCGTGCATGGTCTGAAAGAGCTGGGTTGGCCGCAGCCCTATGCCTATATCCACCATCTGGCCGAAGCGGCGGCGCATGGGGCCGGACAATTCACCAGTTCTGCTGAGTGGCTGATCGTGGCCGGGATCGACGGGCTGCTGGGGCTGGCGCTGGGGACCATCCTGATCCCGGTGGGGACAAAGGTGATCACGCCTGTGTGGCAGGCGTTGCGCAAGCTTAACCCAGTGGTCTGAAACCCGGGCGCGCGCGCCCGGAACAAGCGATCGGACCTCCTTGGCGCCTTATGTCTCGTCCGGGTACTGGGCGATACATTGCCGTGTGCCCGCTTCCGCCTGCGCCTTGAATTTCGGCAGCAATTTCTGATACCCGGACAGCTTTTTTCTTTCCTGCGCCACGTCAATGGCCACTGGCGTTTCCTGCGTTCGATACGCGGTTTTCGGGCAGGAATAAGGGATCATGTCATTGGTGTAGGGATCAGTGCGATAGCAGGTGTCGGGTACGGTATAGGGCACCGATTGCCTGTGTACGGCATAGCCGCGGGCGATGTTCATCTGGGCCTCGGAAATCGAGGACTGAAGCGCCCGGTAATCCGCAGTTGCACCCGCGATGCAATCCTCGCGCGGCGTGCTGCAGGCGGCGACACCGGCGACAAGCAATGCAGAGAGCGGAAATTTAATTGAATATCTCATACCGGATACCCCGAGTTTTACACAAAGATACGCCTTATCAGTGACCACGCCGATGGCGTAAGTCAACTGTGGAGATATTTGTGCTACAGGCGTCTTTCAGGGGCTTGGCGAGAGTATCGGGAAGACCATCCGAAAATGGTCTTCCCGGATTTCGCTCAGAGCAGCGCCTTGACCTTTTCGGCCGCCGCTTCTGCGGTGATGCCGAATTTCTCAAAGAGCGTGCCCGCTGGTGCGGATGCGCCGAAGCTGTCCATGCCGACGAAATCGGCCTTGTTCGCGCGGCCACGTTCACCGCAGAGCCATTTGTCCCAACCTTGGCGCACGGAGGCCTCGATAGCGACGCGCACGGGGCCACCGGGCAGCACGCGACGGCGTACCGCCTCGTCCTGCGCCTCGAACAGCTCCCAGCAGGGCATGGACACGACGCGTGTGCCGATGCCTTCGGCCTGCAGCAGATCGCGTGCCTTCATGGCGATTTCGACCTCTGATCCGGTGGCCATCAGGATGGCCCGACGCTTGCCCTCGGCTTCCGCCAGAACATAGGCGCCTTGGGCTGTCATGTTCTTTGTCTTGTGCTCGGTCCGCAGGGTCGGCAGGCCCTGACGGGTCAGCGACAGAACCGAAGGCGTCTGTTTGCTGGTCAGCGCCAATTCCCATGCTTCTGCCGTTTCCACCGTGTCGCAGGGGCGGAAAACCCAAGTGTTCGGCGTCGCACGCGAAATTGCCAGATGCTCTACCGGCTGGTGAGTCGGGCCGTCTTCGCCCAGACCGATGCTGTCATGGGTCATGACGAAGACCGTCGGGACCTTCATCAATGCCGCCAGACGCATGGCAGGGCGGGCGTAGTCGGTGAAGCACATGAAGGTGCCGCCATAGGGGCGGATGCCGCCATGCAGGACCATGCCGTTCATCGCAGCCGCCATGCCATGTTCGCGGATGCCCCAATAGACGTAACGCCCCTTGCGGTTGTCGATGTCAAAGACACCCAGATCGCCGGTTTTGGTGTTGTTCGAGCCGGTCAGATCGGCAGAGCCGCCAACGGTCTCGGGCATGATCGGGTTGACCACTTCAAGCACCATCTCGCTGGATTTGCGGGTGGCGACCTTGGGCGCTTCGGCGCTGATTTGCTTTTTCAGTGCCTTGATGCGGGCCGACAGTGTTTTCGGCACATCAAGAGCAAAGACGCGGGCGAATTCGGCCTGACGGCGTTCGGAGGCCTGTGCCAGACGTGCCTCCCATGCCGCGCGCTCGGGCGCGCCACGTTTGCCGATCTCTTCCCAGGCCGATTTGATCTCGGCGGGCACTTCGAACGGGCCGGTGGTCCAGCCATAGGCGGCCTTGGCGGCGGCGTTCTGCGCGTCGTCGGTCAGTGCGCCGTGGCCCTTCGAGGTGTCCTGCGCGGCATGGCCGAGGGCGATATGCGTCTTGCAGGCGATCATCGAGGGCAGGGGCGATGCCTTGGCCTGGGTGATGGCGGCGTCGATGGCTTCGGGGTCGTGCCCGTCGATTTCGATCACGTCCCAGCCCGCAGCCTGGAAGCGTTTCACCTGGTCGGTGCGGTCGCTCAGCTCGACCGTGCCGTCGATGGTGATGTTGTTGTTGTCCCAGAACACGACCAGCTTGCCGAGCTTGTGCCGCCCGGCCAGCGTGATGGCCTCCTGGCTCACACCCTCCATCAGGCAGCCGTCGCCGGCGATCACATATGTATGGTGATCCATCAGGTTGGCGCCGTAGCGCGCGCGCAGCATTTCCTCGGCCATGGCAAAGCCGACGGCGTTGGAGATACCCTGACCCAGCGGGCCGGTGGTGGTTTCGATCCCCGGAGCATGGCCGTATTCGGGATGGCCCGCGGTGATGGCGCCCCACTGGCGGAAATTCTTGATCTGCTCGAGCGTCATGTCCGCGTAGCCCGTGAGGTGCAGCAGCGAATAGAGCAGCATGGAGCCGTGGCCGGCCGACAGGATGAAGCGGTCGCGATCGGGCCAGTTGGGCGCGGAGGCGTCGAACTTCAGGTGCTTTTGATAGAGGACGGTCGCCACGTCGGCCATGCCCATCGGCATGCCGGAGTGGCCGGAATTGGCCGCGTTCACCGCATCCAGCGTCAGTGCGCGGATGGCGGTCGCCTTGGACCAGTGATCGGGATGGGTGGTGCGCAGGGCGGCAATATCCACGAGGCAGCTTCCTTTGAATGGCAACATCTGTGGGCTGAATAGCACCTGAAGACCAAAGATCAAGCGCGCGAATCGCCGCTCGGGGCGCGTTGACCCGCGGGGGGGAGTATTTTTCTCTGTCCTTGGTTAGACTTGTCGGCAATGAGGCCTTAAAGGCGATTCGCCGGTGCCGAAAATGAAGTGAGGATTTGAGGAGATGAGCGACATAGACGCCGTGCAGGGCCGTATCATGGCTGCCCTGGATCGTATCGGGAAGGGGCTGGATGCGCTGAGCGCGGATGGCGGAAAGGCCGACAGCACCGAAGCCGAGAAACTGCGCCGCGAGTTGGAAGATGAAAAGCTGGCCAATGCGCAGCTTGAAGAACGGGTGAAGGCGCTGAAGCAGCGGCTGGAAGAGGCTGAGGCCGCCAGCAAGGACGCCGCGCGCGCCGATGCCGAAGCTGAGGCTGCCCATACCGAGGCGCTGCGCCGGTTGGATAACGACCTGCAGGCGCTGCGCCATGCCAACCAGCAGCTGCGCGAGAACAATGCCGCGCTGCGAGAGGCCAATACCACCGGCGTCGTGGAGCCGCATCTGATCAACAAGGCGATGATGGCCGAGTTGGAGGGACTGCGCGCCGCGCGTGCCTCGGACCGGAGCGAAGTGGATTTGGTACTGGCCGAACTGGACAGGCTCGTGCGCGCCGGGGGGCAGGACGCGGCCCCGGAAGAAGATGACGAAGCGACCGGCGAGCCGATGGCTAAGGAGGATACATGATGCCCGATGTTGATATCGAGATCGGCGGCCGAACTTTTCAGGTTTCCTGCCAGGAGGGCGAGGAACATTACCTGCAGGCCGCGGCCAAGATGCTGGACGATGAAGCCTCTGTGCTGACCGCTCAGGTAGGCCGTATCCCCGAGACGCGGATGTTGCTGATGGCCGGGCTGATGCTGGCGGACAAGACCGCAGGCATGCAGGACAAGCTACGCGAGGCCGAAGACGCGATGGCCGAGAAGGAGGCCGAGCTGGCGCAACTGCGAAACGCGCCCATGCCAGAGCCCGAGCGCATCGAAGTGCCGGTGGTGCCCACCGCGGTCACCGACACACTGGCCGAGATTGCCGCCCGCGCCGAGGCGTTGGCAGAAACGGTGGATGGCAAGGCGGCGGGGTGATCCGGCGCCTGCGGGCCGTTCGGGTAGAATGGCCAAACACGAAAAAAGGGCCGGCGGTGGGGCCGACCCTTTCTTCGTTCTAGTACCGTCGGATCTTATTGACCAAACTGACCGGGATTCTCGATCCGCTCGATTTCCGCCATTTCGTCGGCGGTCATGCCGATCATGTAGCGCGGGCCGTCCACGTCATCGACGATGGTGATCTTCTCGGCGGGGAAGAACATGTAGCTGGTGTCACCTTCGTCGGCCGGATCGACCACGACGCCCTGGATTGAGCCGGCATTGGTCAGCCAGACGTCTTCGACATCACCGATCTTGACCAAAGCGTTCCGATCAAGGCCGTCAAGCGACAGGTTGCCTGCGCCCTGGTTGGTGGTGAAAACATCGCTGCCGATCAGCGTCGCGACACCGTAGGTCGCCGCTTCGGGGCTCAGCGGGCCTTCCTGGCCAACTTCCGAGCTGAGATCCTGGAGCTGCGTCGTTGTCTGGTTGTCTGCGAGTACCGGTGTGGCCACGAGTGCCAGTGCGGCGATAGATGTTGCAAAGCGTTTCATCAGAGTTCCTCCTTGGGTTTCTGAGTTCGTTTCGTTGATGCCTGACCAACGCCCACGCCCCGGTGGTTTGTTCCCGAAAAATTCGCGACGCCTTCGGAAAATCACCCGCAACCGGCAGGAGTGATGCCGCAGACGGGATGGGAGGAGCCAAAGAATTGGTATTTTAAATCAGGTGTTTGCACATCTTCGCGAGCGCTGACGCGATGCCTGTCGGTTTGTCGCCGAAATTTTCAGGATGACGCAACGGCAACCCAGATCGCAATGCCTTCCCAAGTGCCGAGTTGCCGACGCAAGGCGCGCGAAATCGCGGTGAAAGGCCCGCAGAATGGCCGGAATTGGCAGGCGAAAAAACGTCAGGAACATAGGTCGAACATCCCTTTATTTCAGGAGGCCGGCAGTTTAGGGTTCGCGCCATGAGCAGTTATGACGAATCCGACGCCTTTGAAGGCGCATCGCTGGCGGCGAGGGCGATGGCCGCCCGGGGCACGCCTTATCTGGAAGGCCTCAATCCGGCGCAGCGCGCGGCGGTCGAGGCGCTGGACGGCCCGGTCTTGATGCTGGCCGGGGCAGGGACGGGCAAGACCAAGGCGCTGACCGCGCGCATCGTGCACCTGTTGAAAACCGGGCGGGCCCGTCCGAACGAGATCCTTGCCGTCACCTTTACCAACAAGGCGGCGCGCGAGATGAAGAACCGGGTCGGCAACATGTTGGGCCAGAGCATCGAGGGCATGCCGTGGCTGGGCACGTTTCATTCGATCTGCGTCAAGCTGCTGCGGCGGCATGCCGAACTGGTAGGGCTGAAATCGAATTTCACCATTCTGGACACCGACGATCAGATCCGGCTGATGAAACAGCTGATCTCGGCGGCGGGCATCGACGACAAGCGTTGGCCGGCGCGGATGCTGGCGGGGATCATCGACAACTGGAAGAACCGGGCATGGACGCCCGCGAACCTGCCCGCGGCAGAGGCCGGGGCCTATGACGGCAAGGGGCCACAGCTTTATGCGCTCTATCAGGCGCGACTGAAGGAACTGAACGCCGTGGATTTCGGCGATCTGCTGTTGCATGTGGTCACGATCTTTCAGACCCATGAGGATGTGCTGGCGCAGTATCAGCGCTGGTTCCGCTATATATTGGTGGACGAGTATCAGGATACCAACGTGGCGCAGTATTTGTGGCTGCGGCTGCTGGCGAGCGCGCACAAGAACATCTGCTGCGTCGGCGATGATGACCAGTCGATCTATGGCTGGCGTGGTGCCGAAGTGGGCAATATCCTGCGGTTCGAGAAGGATTTTCCGGGCGCCCACGTGGTGCGGCTGGAGCAGAATTATCGCTCGACCCCGCATATCCTGGCCGCTGCAAGCGGTGTCATCGCGGGCAACTCGGGGCGTCTGGGCAAGGAGCTGTGGACCGAGGCGCAGGACGGCGAGAAGGTCCGCCTGATCGGCCATTGGGATGGCGAAGAAGAGGCGCGCTGGATCGGCGAGGAAATCGAGGCGATGCAGCGCGGGACGCGGGGCATGCGCCCCATCGGATTGGACGAGATGGCCATTCTGGTGCGCGCCAGCCACCAGATGCGCGCGTTTGAAGATCGGTTCATGACCATCGGGTTGCCCTACCGGGTGATCGGCGGCCCGCGCTTTTACGAGCGGTTGGAGATCCGCGACGCGATGGCCTATTTTCGGGTCGTGACCAGCCCCAGTGATGATCTGGCATTCGAGCGGATCGTCAACACGCCCAAACGCGGGCTGGGCGACAAGGCGCAGCAGAAGATACAGATGACCGCCCGAGAGAACGGTGTGCCGCTGGTCGAGGGCGCGCGCATCCTGCTGGAGCAGGGCGGGCTTGGTGGCAAGGGTGGCGCCGAGTTGGGCAAGCTGATCGACGGCCTGACCCGCTGGGGGCGGCTGACGGGTGATGCGGATGTCAGCCATGTCGAACTGGCCGAGATGATCCTCGACGAGAGCGGCTATACCGGCATGTGGCAGAACGACAAGACGCCCGAAGCGCCGGGGCGGCTGGAGAACCTCAAGGAACTGGTCAAGGCGCTGGAGCAATTCGAGAACCTGCAGGGGTTTTTGGAGCATGTCAGCCTGATCATGGACAACGAATCCTCCGAGGCGGGCGAGAAGGTCAGCATCATGACGCTGCACGCCGCCAAGGGGCTGGAATTTCCCGCCGTGTTTCTGCCGGGCTGGGAGGATGGGTTGTTTCCATCGCAACGCTCGATGGATGAAAGCGGCGCCAAAGGCTTGGAAGAAGAGCGGCGGCTGGCCTATGTCGGAATCACCCGCGCCGAAGAGGTTTGCACCATTTCCTTTGCGGGCAACCGGCGGGTGTTCGGGCAGTGGCAATCGGCGTTGCCGTCGCGGTTTATCGACGAGCTGCCTGAGGCGCATGTCGAGATTCTGACGCCGCCGGGTCTGTATGGTGGCGGGTACGGCGCGGCGGGCATGACAGGTGGCGGCGGTCAGGGCGGCGGCATCGAGAGCCGCGCGGCCGAGGCGAATGTCTACAATTCTCCGGGCTGGAAACGCCTGCAGGCGCGTGCCGGACAGCGGCCCGTCGCCCAGCCATCAGAGGCCCGCAACACCGTGATCGACATGAAGGCGGTCAGCAGCCACAGCGTCGGCGAGCGGGTCTTTCACCAGAAATTCGGCTATGGCGCGATCATCGGCATAGAAGGCGACAAGCTGGAGATCGACTTTGAAAAGGCGGGCACGAAGAAGGTCGTTGCGCGGTTTATCTCGGCAGCCGACGACATTCCGTTCTGAGGCGAAGGGCGATCAATGCATGATGCCCCGCGCGATCGCCGGACCGCAATTTGGCAATCGCGCAGCGCGTTGTAGCAGCGGGGGGCCAAGCCAAATGCTGGGGGCCTTCGCGCAAGTCACAAACCGCTCTTGATTTGCCGCAAACGAACCTTGTGCAAATTCGCGCCACTGTTACTCTGATCTTTCCAAGGTGCCGCCCCATAGGGGTGGAGAATTGGGAAGCCGGTGCAATTCCGGCGCTGCCCCCGCAACGGTAAGGGAGGGTGGTCGGGCGATATGCCACTGGGCCAGACGCGGCCTGGGAAGGTGCCACGATCACATGGGTCTGTCACAGGTCCACCGCCTAAGCCCGGAAACCAGCCTGGGACGTGACGTCGAATCGCGAGGGGCGGTTTGGGCGGTGGCCTGTTCCGGTGCGCAATGCCCGGCCCATGTCGTGCCCGATCCGCTGCTTGCCCCAATCGGCCCGGGGCGGGGCCGGGGAGAAGTGAACATGACCGTGGGACAAATCATCGAAGGGCTGGAGCAGAGTGCCGCCACCGGAGAGGCGGCGCAGGTTGCCGCGCGGCTGGTGTTTCTAAAATGGGCGCTGGCAGGCAGCGGGCCTGCGACGGCGCAGGCGGCGCGCGACGCGCTGCGCGAGCGGGCGGCTCAATGCCCGTCCAGTGCGGCGGCGCAGGCCTTTGTGGGGTATCTGCAGCAGGCGACGCGCCCGATCTGCCGCCCGGCGGGCCGGCGCACGCGCGGCGCACGGCCGCAATGATAGCTGCGCTGTCAGGGCGCAACAAGATGCAGACAGGGACCGGGCAGGCCGTCATGTGCCATCCGCCGCCGAGGTGAAGGGCAACCTGGCGCGTGCGGCTGCGGCCTTTGGGACTCACCGGGCCGCAAATTCGCCAAGGGTGGTTTCGCAGCGCTGCGTAGGCATCTAATCTGCCGCAAAGCGAACAGAGGCAGGAACATAAATGAAATTTCGCAGAACGCGCGTGGCTGGCGTCATGTTGATGGCGGCGCTATGGGCAGGGTTGCCCGCGAATGCGCAGGACCGGGTATCGATCCTGCTGGGCTCGCATCATGTCAACGCCCCCTCCAGCTATGAGGAGTTCAACCCGGGCGCGTTCCTGACATGGGAGCAGGAGCGGTTCGATTGGACCGTGGGCGGCTTTCGCAACAGCTATGGCAAAGGGGCGGTGGCGGCGATGGTCGGCATGCCGATCTATGAGCGCGGCGTAGCACAGATCGCGCTGACCGGCGGCCTGGCGCTTTATCCGGGCGACGGGAGCCGGTTCGATGTCCATGCGGGCGACGTGATTCCGCTGGCAGGAGTCCGGGCGCGCTATGGCAACGCCTTCATGCAGGTGTTTCCCGGCGACGGATCATCCATGGATGCGATCCTCAGCTTCGGGCTGAGTTTCGGGCTGAAGGATGCAGATCCCTGAAAATAAGCGGTAATTGGTAGGCCCGGAGGGACTTGAACCCCCAACCAAAGCGTTATGAGCGCTCTGCTCTAACCAGTTGAGCTACAGGCCCGCCTGGGCGGGTTGGTACGCAGGGGCGCGGGCGGCGTCAAGCCTTTCGAGATTGCACGGCGCGCGGCGATGGTCTAACCCGTCGCCAACCTTGGGAGTGCAGCCAATGACCGACAAGAAAAACGGGATCACCTACGTCGATGCGGGCGTGGATATCGATGCGGGCAACGCGTTGGTGGACCGGATCAAGCCCGCCGCCAAGCGCACTGACCGGTCCGGCGTGATGTCGGGGCTGGGTGGCTTTGGCGCGCTGTTTGACCTCAAGGCGGCGGGTTACAATGACCCGGTGCTGGTGGCGGCGACGGACGGGGTGGGCACCAAGCTGCGCATCGCCATCGACACAGGCCATGTCGAAGGTGTGGGCATTGATCTGGTGGCGATGTGCGTCAACGACCTGGTGTGCCAGGGGGCCGAGCCGCTTTTCTTTCTGGACTATTTCGCGACCGGCAAGCTGGAGATGGAGCAGGCGGCTCAGGTGATCGAAGGGATCGCCGAGGGCTGTGTGCGCTCTGGCGCGGCGCTGATCGGCGGCGAGACGGCGGAAATGCCGGGCATGTATGACGGCAAGGATTTCGATCTGGCGGGCTTTGCCGTGGGCGCGATGGAGCGCGGCGGTGCGTTGCCGGATGGCGTGGTGGCGGGCGATGTTCTGCTCGGGCTGGCCAGCGACGGGGTGCATTCCAACGGCTACAGTCTGGTGCGCAAGCTGGTCGCTGTGTCGGGCCTGGGCTGGCAGGCGGAGTGTCCGTGGGGCGCTGCGGGCACGCTGGGTGCCGAGCTGCTGACGCCCACGCGGCTTTATGTGCGCGCCGCGCTGGCGGCCATTCGCGCGGGCGGTGTGCATGGGCTGGCCCATATTACCGGCGGTGGCCTGACCGAGAACCTGCCACGCGTTCTGCCCGAGGGGCTGGGCGCGCGGGTTGATCTGGACAGCTGGGCGCTGCCGGGCGTGTTCCGTTGGTTGGGTGAGACGGGGGGCATGGCCGAGGCCGAAATGCTCAAGACGTTCAACTGCGGCATCGGCATGATTTTGGTGGTCGATGCAGGCGCGGCCGAGGGTCTGATCACCCTGCTGGAAGCGGGCGGCGAGACGGTCACGCGGCTGGGCGAGGTCACCGAGGGGACCGGCGTGGCATACACCGGCACGCTTGCGTGACCAAACGGGTTGCCATCCTGATCTCGGGCGGCGGGTCCAACATGGTCAGCCTCGTGCGCAGCATGACGGGCGATCACCCAGCACGGCCCTGTCTGGTGCTGGCCAATAACGCCGACGCTGGCGGTCTGGCGCGCGCCGCAGAGATGGGCGTGCCCACCGAAGTGGTGGATCACCGGCCGCATAAGGGCGATCGCGCCAGTTTTGAAGACGCGCTGCACGACGTGATCGCAAGCCACGCGCCCGACATCATCTGCCTTGCAGGGTTCATGCGGGTGCTGACCGAAGGGTTCGTCAGTCGCTGGCAGGGGCGGATGATCAATATTCACCCCTCGCTCTTGCCGAAATATCGTGGCCTCCACACCCATGCACGGGCGCTGGAAGCGGGAGAGACCGAGGCCGGCTGCACGGTGCACGAGGTGACGGCGGCGCTGGATGACGGACCGATTCTGGGACAGGCGCGGGTGCCCGTGCGGGAAGGTGACACGCCCGAGACACTGGCGGCGCGGGTGCTTGAGAGTGAGCATCGGCTCTATCCGGCGGTGCTGCGGCGGTTTGCGGCGGGCGACCGGACACCGATCTGGCTGGAATGATGCCAATGGATGCCAACGTCGCCGTGCGCTGGCAAAAACGCGATGCGGGCGAATATGGGCACCGCTGCGCCGCGCCTTTCTAGCCATTTTCATTCGCGGCATGCTGCCCTATACGGAACACTTCTGAGGGCCAAAACGCCGATAAGGCGTTTCGCGCAACGCGCACGATATAAAAAAGGTTGCGTGCGTTTCGCCTTTGACTGATGGCTCAGGTTAAGGGTGAAACGCGTTAGCCACGCCGATAACAACAAAGAAACGATCCGCCGTATGCAAACAATCACGACCACCGACGTGCTCGCCACTTTCTGCAAAGAGGCCGCGGGGCACCCTTATGTGACCGTCGACACGGAATTCCTGCGCGAGCGGACCTATTATTCGCGGCTCTGCCTTGTGCAACTGGCGATGCCGGGCGAGGGGGACGAGAACGCGGTTCTGGTCGACCCGCTGGCGGATGGTTTGTCGCTGGAACCGCTTTACGATCTTTTTCGCAACGAGTCTGTGGTCAAGGTGTTCCACGCGGCCCGGCAGGATCTGGAAATTTTCTTTGTCGACCAAGGGGTGATTCCCACGCCGCTCTTTGATACGCAGGTGGCCGCGATGGTCTGCGGCTTTGGCGAGCAGGCGGGGTACGAGACGCTGGTGAAGCGGATTGCCAAGCAGCCGCTGGACAAATCCTCGCGCTTTACCGACTGGTCGCGACGGCCTCTGTCGGATGCGCAGAAGGCCTATGCGCTGGGGGATGTCACGCATCTGCGCAAGATCTACGAATTTCTCGCCAGCCAACTGGAAAAGAGCGGCCGCGACAAGTGGGTGGCCGAGGAGATGGCCGTGCTTAACGATCCGGCCACCTATGTGACCGAGCCGCAGGACGCCTGGCAGCGGATCAAGACACGTAACAATTCAGGCAAGTTCCTTGCCATCGTGCGCGAATTGGCGCGATTCCGCGAAGAATATGCCCAGACCCGCGATATCCCGCGTAACCGGGTGTTCAAGGACGATGCGCTGGTTGAACTGGCGGCGACCAAACCCACCAGCCTTCAGGACCTCGGCCGGTCGCGGCTGTTGCTGCGCGAGGCGCGCAAGGGCGACATCGCGGCAGGCATCCTGGAGGCCGTGGCCGTCGGGCAGGCGGTCGGGCCGGAAGATCAGCCCAAGCCGGACACCAGCCGCGACAAGTTGCAGGTCAATCCGGCGATTGCCGATCTCTTGCGAGTCTTGCTCAAGGGGATTTCCGACCGTGAAGGCGTGGCGTCCAAGCTGATCGCGACGGCGTCCGATCTCGACGCGATCGCGGCGGGGGAGCGCGACGTGGCGGCCCTCAAGGGGTGGCGGCGTGAGGTTTTCGGTGACGAGGCGTTGCGCCTGTGTTCCGGCGAAATCGCCCTGCGTGTCAAGGGCAGCGAGATCGAGACAGTCAAGGTCTGACGGTAGAGGCGCGCGCGCAGGACGGTAGAGGCGCGCGCGCAGGTGGTCTGCCGGGGTATGCCCGGGCGGGCGGGCCAGCGCTGCCGCCGAGTGCCTAGTGCGTCAGCGCCGCTTGCTGCTAAGCGCGCCTGTCAGGCCAACGACGCGCACGGTGCTTACATCGCGCAATTTCTGATCTGAAACGAAGACGGCGGCATTGACGGCGCGGCTGCGCGTCGTGCCTTGCGGCAAGTTGGTGGGCTGGACTGCCTCCAGCTCGTAGGTCAGAATGCCGTCTTGCGGTTCGCCCTTGTTCTGCGCCTTGAGTCGCACGTCATACGCCCCCTGCCGCAGGGGGATGCCCGTGACGCGCACGATTGCCCCGCCCGCGGTACGCTCGATGACGAGATCGGAAACCGTGTGGACCGGCGTGCCCTCATATTGTTCTTCGTCGGATTTGCGGCGGAAGATGCTGTCGCGCTGTTCCGGAATCAGCGGGTTCACCTCTTCGGGGGTGGCGGTGCTGCGTGCGCGCCGCTCGACCTTGCTCTTGCCGAACCAGTTGCCGGGATTCCAGTTGGTATCTCGGATCCCGCCACATGCGCCGAGAGCGAGGCAGGAGGCCACCAGTAGAAGTGTTGCGCGCTGCATGTATTCCGGACCCTCAGCCACCGTGATTTCGGCCCGACCCTATCCCGAGAGGGCAGGGGCGCGCAAGGCGCGGGTGCAGGTCGGACTGGACCTTTTGCATCATGGGGCCTACCTGTGTGGTCAAAGCGTTTCAGTATGTGCCCGGTGTGGCGCCTTGCGCGAAGCGCGGCGCGACAGGTTCGGGTTGCGCGCGCTTCGCCAATGGCGGTGCCCCGGGGGCAATCCGAAACATATCCGGCGATGTCAAAAGAGGATGCCTGATGGCCCAACCTGCCTATGAAGAGATTGTGGAAGATTTCGAATTCCTGGAGGATTGGGAGGAGCGTTATCGTCATGTGATCGAGCAGGGCCGCGCGATGGAGCCGCTGGCCGACGCGCTGAAGGTGCCTGCGACCAAGGTTGACGGATGTGCCAGCCAGGTCTGGCTGCACCCGCGTGTCGAGGCGGGCGTGTTTTCCTTTGACGGGGACAGCGATGCGCTGATCGTGCGCGGCCTCATCGCGGTGCTGCGCATGCTCTACAATGGTTTGCCAGTGGAGGAAGTGCCCAAGGTCGATGCGGGCGGAGAGCTGGCGCGGCTGGGGCTGCACGAGCACCTGTCGGCTCAACGCTCGAACGGGGTGCGGGCGATGATCGAGCGGATCAGGCAAGTGGCGAACGAACACGTCTGACGCGGCGCGGTGATGCGCAAGGCATGACCACGCGTTAAGGCCAAAGACCCTAGTGCGCCTGTTTTTCCAGCGCTTTTGCCAGGTCGCCGTAGCCGGTAAACCGGTATTCATAATCCAGTTTCAACCGCCGGGCGCACTCTTCGGCCTTGGCGCGCAGGGCGGGATCGTCGGTTTGCGCCTGGTAGATCAGCTTGGTGTAATTGCCGAAAACCATTTCCAGAAGTTGCGGATAGCGGTCGAGCCCCATGGGTTTCCACACGAAGGCGTCGAACTGCTTGACCAGGAAGTCGGTGAGATAGAAGGCGGTGATTTCATTGTCATGTTCGGCGAAGGCGTCATTGCCTTCGAAGAAGGAATAGCAATGCGGCCCCGCGACCATCTCGACCCCGAGTTCGGCGCATTTCGCGGCCAGTAGTCCGCCGGTGCCGCAATCGGCGTAGACCACGAAGACCTTGTCGAACTGGCCCTGATGTTCGAGCACGGTGGCTTCGACGGCCTCGGTGATCCGGTCAGGATAGAGATGCAGCTTGGCCGGCAGGCAGGTGAGCGTCATGTGGTCCCAGCCATTGAGGCGGATGAGCGCGAGGATCTCGCGGGCGAGCGCGCCACAGGCAATCAGCAGGATGCGCCCGCGCGCTGCGGTGGGGGCAAGCCCGTCCTCGGTGAGTGTCACATCGTCAATCGGTTGCATCTAGGCGTACTCCTGTCCCGTAGGCGACGATCTCGGAGGCGCCGCTGGCAATTGCCGATGTTTCCATGCGCATCGCCACGATGGCGTCCGCACCCATGCGGCGGGCGTCCTCGGCCATGCGGTCGATTGCCTGTTCGCGGGCGCCCGCCATCAGCGAGGAATAGCCGCGCACCTCGCCTCCGACGAGGTTCTTGAGGGATGCGACGATATCGGTGCCCAGATGTTTGGCGCGCACGGTGGAGCCGCGAACGAGCCCGAGAGTCTCGGTGATGCGGCGCCCTGCGATGTCGGGGGTGGTGACGATAAGCATGTTCAGTGATCCATCTTGTCGTAATGGTCTTCTTCGGCGTTGCCGACCCGTTCGGAAATCACCCGAAAGACCACATAGGCCACCAACGCGGCCGGAATGAGCCCCAGCCAGCCGAAGGGAATCTCGATGGCGGCTGTCAGCAGCACCGCGATCCAGACGGTGGCAGCTGCGGCGGCAATGACGCAGACGAGGATCAACACGAACTTGTCGAGTGGCATGGGCGGTTCCTCCTTCTGTTCGAGATAGGCCGGCTGACCCATAAAAAAAGCCCCGCCGGAAGGACGGGGCCTTTGGAATCGTGCACGTCGGAGCGCCTTAGGCGGTCGCACCCTGATTGTGCTTGCGCAAGACGAACTCCTTGGCAGTCTCGACCGCCACGGCGGCGTCGCGGCAATAGGCGTCGGCGCCGATCGCCTTGCCGAATTCCTCGTTCAGCGGCGCGCCACCGACCAGGACGATGTAATCGTCGCGGATGCCCTTTTCGACCAGCGTGTCGATCACGACCTTCATGTAGGGCATGGTGGTGGTCAGCAGGGCCGACATGCCGAGGATGTCGGGGCCTTCGGCTTCGAGCGCCTCAAGGTAGTTTTCGACCGGGTTGTTGATGCCCAGATCGACCACTTCGAATCCGGCGCCTTCCATCATCATGCTGACGAGGTTCTTGCCGATGTCGTGGATGTCGCCCTTGACCGTGCCGATCACCATCTTGCCCACACGCGGTGCGCCGGTTTCGGCCAGAAGCGGCTTGAGGATGAACATCCCGCCCTTCATGGCGTTCGCTGCCAGAAGCACCTCGGGGACAAAGAGGATACCGTCGCGGAAGTCCTTGCCGACGATGGTCATGCCACCGACAAGCGCCTTGGTCAGCACGTCGTAAGGTGCCCAGCCACGGCCAAGAAGGATATTCACACCCTCTTCAATCTCTTCCTTGAGACCGTCATAGAGGTCATCGAACATCTGCTGGACCAGTTCTTCGTCGTCCAGTTCCGACAGGATGATGTCGTCTTCTTCTTCCGACATGGATGCATTCCCCGAATTCTATAGGCCATTAGCGACCTGCTTCTACGTGGTTCACCATTGAGCCGTTTAGCTCGCGCGCACTTTGCGAATTGCGACACTGGCCGCGTCTGTTCCGACTTATAACGGCCATTTGTCAGGGCGATAATGGCGAATCGGACCGCTGGGGCGGAGAAAACCTCAAGATGATTATGGTGTTATTGCATGTGTTCCCTGTTTGTTCTAATGTGGAGCCATGCCGCACAATTCCACCATCCCCTTTGATCAGCATTCTCCGGGCCGCGGGGCGCTGAGCAATGCCGTCGGGCGGTTCGAGCGGCATAGCCGCCGTTACGAGGGAGATGGGTGGGATGAGCCGGGGCCTGAGGCGGGCGCGCAGCGGGTGTTGCGGACGCAGACGACGCTGGAAGTGCCGCGCCGGGTGATCACCTACAACCGGTCGCCGGATCTGCCATTTGACCGGTCGATCAATCCTTACCGGGGCTGCGAGCATGGTTGCGTCTATTGTTTCGCGCGGCCCAGCCATGCTTGGCTGGGGCTGTCTGCGGGGCTGGATTTCGAGACGCGACTGGTGGCGCGGCCCGAAGCGCCCGCGCGTCTGCGTGACGAATTGCGCCACCGCGCCTACACGCCGCAAACCATCGCCATCGGCACCAATACCGATCCCTACCAGCCGATCGAGAAAACCCACGAGGTGACGCGCGAGGTACTGAAGGTGCTGCGCGATTTCCGCCACCCGGTCGGCATCGTGACCAAGGGCGCACTGATCGAGCGCGACATCGATATATTGCAGGAACTGGCGCGTGACGGGCTGGTGCGGGTGGGGATCTCGGTGACGACGCTGGATGCGACGCTGGCGCGCAGGCTGGAGCCGCGCGCGCCCAGCCCCAAGCGCCGACTTGCCACCATCCGTGCCCTGAGCGAGGCAGGCATTCCGGTGCGGATCATGACCTCGCCGCTGATTCCGGGGCTGACCGATCACGAGCTGGAGGCGTTGCTGGCAGCCGGGCGTGACGCGGGGGCTGTTGCCGCGAGCTGGATCATGCTGCGGCTGCCGATGGAAGTGGCGCCGCTGTTCAAGGAATGGCTGGCCGAGCATTACCCGCATCGCGCAGGCCGGGTGATGGGGCATATACGCGACATGCATGGCGGCAAGGATTACGACGCCCGCTGGGGCCAGCGCATGCGCGGCACCGGCCCCTATGCCGAAATCATCGCGCGCCGTTTCGATACCGCCGTGCGGCGGCTGGGGATGGACCGGACGCTGCCTGCATTGCGGACCGATCTATTTCGCGCGCCGGTGCAGATGGGTGATCAGTTGTCGCTGTTCTAGGTGCGTGATTCTTGGGGGAGGTTCAGTGATTCTGAATTTTGTGCTAAGGGTGCGGGGATAGAGTACCCAGATCCCGAGGTGTTTCCTGATGTCACGTGTCCCATCATCAATCATCATCGCGAGCGTCTGCTTCCTGAACGCCATCCCCGTCGCGGCGCAGGACGAGATCATCGTGCCACGGGCCGGTATCTATAACCACAGTGCACCGGCGACCAACAAGATGTATGAAACAAGGGATGCGGGCCCCTCGTTGTTCAAGCTCGACGTCGAGGAATGCGGCGCCGTGCTGAGAGTGTCGTTTCCCGACGGGCAGTTCACGGCGGTATATGACGAGAACCGGAACCTCTGGGCGGGTCAGGTCGCACCGAACGCGCCCATGGTCACAATAGAGCCGGAAAGCGAAACGGAATTTACCGTATGGTTTACCTTTGGCACCATGACCGAGCCGGCCTATAACAGTTTCAACGAGGAGCTGAGCGCGGCCGAGCAGCACAGCTCGGACGCCTATGGCGGGATCACGTTACAAGATACCAAGTTTCGGACCGAAGGCATTTACCAGGTCGAAACCCGTACCTATGCGGTCCGGTTGCTGAATTTCAAACGCTACAGCAGCAAGTTGCGCGCCGAACATGTCGCGATCCTGGAGGAAGCGCTCGGGCTATTCGAAGAGCGGGACAATCCGGATGCGATGTGTTTCAAGCGCGAAGTGCGGCTGGGCGAAGCGCCGGTGGAAGGCTATGCCGAGGACCGGTTCGAACGGCGCAGGACGCATCTGGCAGGGGATCGCGCGAGAACCGTTGCCGACTATCTGGCCGAAAAGACGGGCAGCAGGCGCGTGGACGCGGTGGCGGGCGGCGAAAACTTTGCGCCCTATCGCGCGCAGTTTTGCGGGCGCGCGGCCATTGCGACAATCGAGGTCGAACAGGAATATCTGCTCCCCTATACGCGCGATCAGGCGGATGAGTGGCTGAAAACCGATTTTCAGGCTATCGCGGCGAAATTTGGAGACAGTAATGAGGGCGAGGTGGAGCGGTTGCGCGCGAAAAGCCAGTATTGTCTGAGCAATTCTCTGCTCGACATGGTGGAGGACGGGCATTGCCCCGCACCGGAATTCCTCGGCGGGGCAGGGAACCAGTCCGTGGCGGTGGAGCAGCCACTGGAATTGCTCGCCCTGCGTGGTATCCCGCTGGGTCGCCGTGAAAACGTGACCTACCAGTCGGATTCGTTGCGCAACATGATCCGGTCGGCATGGTACAAACTGGATCGTCTGACCTATGCGGAAAGCAGCACGGCGGCGGGATACGTGACCGAGGGGGGCGGTGAACATGCTGCGCGGGAGTTTGAACAGACTGCCAAACGCTTTGGGCATCCCTATTTGCTGAGCTGCGGTCGTGATACGCAGGCGGCGAGGAATAACCGCGCTGCGGCTGATCGGATCGAAGCCGATATGTTTGACGGGGTCGCGGTACCTTGGGCGCCGCTGGCCGGTGATCCGACCAAATCGGACTATTTTGACGATTGAACCCGCCGCGTAACGCGCGCGGCAGGCTGCAAGACCGGGTTCAGCCGCGGCGGCGGCGCGATTTGCGCGAAGGTGCGGGATTGTCGTCGCCGGTGCCGTCCACGGCAGATGAGAACGCGCCGAGGGCTGCGGTGATCTGCTCCAGCGTCGGGCGCGGGCCGACAGGGCGGGTTTCCAGCGCCTCGCGCATCCGGGACAGATGGTCGGCCATGGTGCCACAGCAGCCGCCGATGATCGTGGCACCGGCGTCGCGGGCCAGGCACGCGTAGTCTGCCATCAGATCGGGGGTGCCGTCGTAATGGATGTGTCCATCGACATATTTCGGGATGCCGGCGTTGCCCTTGGCGATGATGGGCCGTTCGGTGCCCTGCGCGACAAAGCCCAGAACCGTGCGTAGCAGATCCGAGGCACCGGTGCCGCAATTGGCGCCGTAGGCCAGCGGCGTATTGTCCAGCGTCTCGACCATGTCGGCCATCGCGGAGGAGGTCATCCCCATCATCGTGCGCCCGGCGGTATCGAAACTCATCGTGCCGCACCAGGGCATTCCGGCCAGTTTGAACGCTTCGGCGGCGGCCTTGTATTCCTCTGGGGCCGAGATGGTTTCGAGCCAGCAGACATCTGCGCCGCCCTCTTTCAGACCTTCGGCCTGCTCGTGGAAGATCTCTACCGCCAGTTCGTGGGTGAGCGCGCCCATCGGCGCCATTATTTCGCCCGTGGGGCCAACTGAACCGGCGACGATGATGTCACGGTCGGTCTTGTCGGCCACTTCGCGGCCCAGTTCGGCGGAAATGCGCGACAACTCGCGGGCGCGTTTCTGCGCCCCGTGCAGTTTCAGCCGCGCGGCGTTGCCGCCAAAGGAATTGGTCAGAAAGAGATCGCTGCCAGCATCCACCGCCATCTGGTAGAGCTTGAGGATCCGGTCCGGGTGCTTGTCGTTCCACATCTCTGGCGGATCGCCGGATTCGAGCCCCATGTTGAAGAGGTTCGTCCCCGTCGCCCCGTCGGCCAGAACCCAGTCGCGGGTGGCAAGCATGCGGGAAAGCGCGTTGGTCATGGGACACTCCTGATCCAGTATGGGGGCCTTGTGCCATGTCGCGAAAGGCCGTGCAAATGCATATTCTGCGCCTGTCTGGCCAGGGCACCCCGTGTGCCGGCGCGCCATCTCGGGCGCGCACCGGCCATTCAGAAATTGCTGATCCGCTTGATCAGACTTCGGTCATGAGCTGTGCCTTGGCCTCGCCCATCAGCTCTTCCATCTTGGCCCGGATGGTGTCGGGATCGGCCTTGTCGCCCAGATCGGCGGCAACCTTGCGCACCACGTCTTCCGAGCCTGCCTCTTCGAAATCGGCCTTGATGACTTCTTTCGCGTAGGCAAGCGCATCGTCGCCGGTTTTGCCCATCAGATCGGCAGCCCAAAGGCCCAGCAGCTTGTTGCGGCGGGCTTCGGCCTTGAACTTCATTTCTTCGTCATGGGCATACTTGTTCTCGAATGCATCTTTACGCTCGTCGAAAGTGGTCATGGATCAGGTCCCCCGGTTGCAGGCATTTCTCTCAGGGTCCGATATGCCCATCGCCGCGTCTGATCGCAAGTCCCACGAACAAACACAGCTGCGAGAACACGCATAAAACTGTCGATATGCAGGGTGATTTTGCGCGAATGCAGGGGGGAATCTGCCAGTTTCGAAAAATCGCGTCGGTCTTGTTGTTCGTCCCCGCAACATTCGTGTGCAATGTCGCGGGGACGGGCGGGCAGGGATGCTGTCAGCCCGTTCTATTGGCCTTATTCGCCCGTGGCGGCCTTGATCCGGGCGAGCGCCATGCCTTCAAGGTCTTCAACCCCCGGCTGGATGCGTGCGGCCCATTTGATGTTGGCGATTTCTTCTTCGCCGAAAGCGAGCTCCACCGCTGCGCGCTTGTCATCGGGCAAGAGCTGGACGCCGTTCTTCACGGCAGCAACCGCGCCGCTGCTGTCGGACATCAGCGTGACGATCTCGGGCTGGAGCACGAAGTTTATCCACTTGTAGGCCGCGTCGTCTGCCTTGCCGAGACGCGGGATCGAGAATCCGTCGATCCAGCCCAACGCACCGGTTTCCGGCGGGATGAAGTGGATATTCGGGTTCTTTTCGTAAAGTTTGTAAGCGGTCGAATCCCATGTTTCGGACGCCACGACCTCTCCCGAGAGCATGAGCGCTGCGAGATCGTCGCCGCCGGTCCAGTAGGTTTTGACGACGCTTTTGCACTCGATCAACCTGCCGGAAACCTTGTCCAGCATGTCCTCGTAGGCTTCAAGGTCACCGTAGAGCGAGAACGGATCGAACCCCATCGAGAACGCCGTGCCGATCAGGATCGTCCGGCGCAACCGCATGGAAGTGGCTCCGGCGTAGTCGCTACTGCACAGATCGTCCCAGCCGTCGATATCCGGCGCTTTGCTGACATCGGCCATGATGCCGGACGTGCCCCATTGATGCGGGACCGAATAGGTTTCGCCGTCGATTGTGGTGTCGGCCTTGACCCGGTCGAGCATTGTCTGGTCCATCACGTCAGTGTCGATCTGCGACAGGTCCAGAGGCTTGTAGATGTTGAATTCTTCCTGGGCGGCGGCAACCCTGTTGAAGCCCGGCTGCGCCAGATCGAACCCGGCGCCGCTGGTGGCGCGCAGCTTGGCGATCATTTCCTCGTTGTTGGAAAAGGTCACTTCGACGTCGATATCGGGATACTTTTCCTTGAATTTTTGGATCACTTCTTCGGGGGCGTAAGAGCCCCAAGTGAGCAGGCGCAATGTTTCGGCTGAGGCTGAGCCGGAAACGAACGCAACCGTCGTCCCGATCAAAAGGGCACGAACTGCGGGTAACATAATGTCATCTCCTATGGGTATTATATATCAGGGGCAGTTTTACGCGCCCGAGACCTAGATGAGCAGCGATTGGTCTCCTGAGAAAGGTCCATTCCACCCGGAATCGCATACCAATTGCGCCGCAAATCCGCTGAGCGGGCATCAGGCAGGCCGGATTTTTGGCCCGTCACACGCGCTTGCGACAATCCCCCCCATAGACTAAGAGAGCGCCATGCACCTATGGGGTCGCAGCTGCGCCCCGTGCAGCTGCCTGCGGATGGAGAAAACATGGCACGTCGCAAGAAGATTTACGAAGGCAAGGCCAAAACCCTCTTTGAAGGCCCCGAGCCGGGCACGATTGTTCAGTATTTCAAGGATGACGCCACTGCATTCAACGCCGAGAAGAAGGCGGTGATCGAAGGCAAGGGAGTGCTTAACAACATCCTCAGCGAATATTTCATGACCGGGCTGAACAATATCGGGGTGCCCACGCATTTCCTGAAGCGGCTCAACATGCGCGAGCAACTGGTGCGCGCGGTCGAGATCATTCCGCTGGAAGTGATCGTGCGCAATTATGCCGCGGGCTCGATGGCCAAGCGTCTGGGCATGGACGAGGGCACGCAACTGCCGCGTCCCATCGTTGAATATTGCCTGAAGGACGACAAGCTGGGCGATCCGCTGGTCACCGAAGAGCATATCGCCGCCTTCGGCTGGGCCAGCCAGCAAGACATGGATGACATGCTGAGCCTGGCGCTGCGGGTGAACGATTTCCTCGCCGGTGTGATGTACGGTGTCGGCATCAAGCTGATTGATTTCAAGATCGAGATCGGCCGCGTCTATGACGGTGATTTCCAGCGCCTGATCGTCGCCGACGAGATCAGCCCCGACAGCTGCCGGCTGTGGGATATCGAGACCGGCCAGAAGCTGGACAAGGATGTGTTCCGCCGCGATCTGGGCAGCCTGACGGATGCTTACACCGAAGTGGCAAAAAGGCTCGGTGTGCTGCCAAAGGGGGCGACACCGATGGCGCGCCCGACATTGATTAACTGAGGTCCAATTTCCGGGCGCCAAAGGTGCCCGTGCGAGCAGGAGTAGTGCAATGAAAGCACGCGTGCATGTGATGTTGAAAAACGGTGTTCTGGACCCGCAGGGCGAGGCTGTGCGCCACGCTTTGGGCAGTCTGGGTTTTGACGGCGTGAACGGCGTTCGTCAGGGCAAGGTAATCGAACTGGATCTGGCCGAGACCGATGAGGCCAAAGCCCGCGAGACGGTGACCGCGATGTGCGAAAAGCTGCTCGCGAATACGGTCATCGAAAGTTATTCGGTGGAGATCGCCTGATGCACGCTGCCGTCATCGTCTTTCCCGGATCGAACTGTGACCGCGATCTGGCTGTCGCGCTGGAGCGGGCCGGGGCGCGCGTTTCGATGGTGTGGCACAAGGATACCAGCCTGCCCGACGGTGTTGATCTGATCGGCGTGCCCGGCGGGTTTTCCTTTGGTGATTACCTGCGCTGCGGCGCGATCGCTGCCAACTCACCGATCTGCCGGTCGGTGGTGGCGCATGCGGACAAGGGCGGCTTTGTGCTGGGCATCTGCAACGGGTTCCAGATACTGACCGAAACCGGGCTGCTGCCCGGCGTCCTGCTGCGCAATGCCGCGCTGAAATACGTGTGCAAACCGGTGGAATTGCGGGTCGAGACAGCTGACACGGCCTTTACCGCCGGATATGGCAAGGGCGATGTGATCACGGTGCCGATCGCGCATCACGATGGCAACTATCACGCCGATGCCGAGACGCTGCGCATGCTCAATGCCGAGGACCGCGTGGCGTTCCGGTATCTGGACAATCCCAACGGATCTGTCGAGGACATTGCCGGTATCGTATCGGCGAACCGCCGCGTGCTGGGCATGATGCCACACCCCGAGCGGATGGCCGAGTCGGCCCACGGTGGCACCGACGGTGCGGCGATGTTCGCGGGGCTGGTCGATCAGTTGGCGAAGGCCTGAGCCGCGATCCGCTCCCTATGTGCGCGGGATGCATGGCCAGAGCGCAGGCTGATGATCCGGCTTTTGGCTGACGGATTTCCCATGATTCTCCAGTTTCGGGGCGGCACGGCTGCGGTCTGCCTGCCACCAAATCGCTTGAGGCGGCCCGTGCCCGGCCTTACGCTGTGAACATGACCGACAAAAGCGTTCCCGCAGTCACCAATGGCACGCGCACCACCGGCTGGCGGGTGCGTCTGGCGCTGTTCGTGATGACGGCGATGGCGATTGTCACGGTCTCTGTCACCAACCGTCTGCTGACCGATCGCTTTACCGAGAACACCCGCAACCGGGCCGAATTGCGGCTGGTGCTTTATTCCGGCAACCTGCTGAGCGAGCTGCGCCAGAACGCCATCGTGCCGCAACTTCTGGCGCGCGATCCGGCGTTGATTTCTGCGCTTAATTCAGGCGATTACCAGCTTTCCACCCAGCGGCTGATCTCGTTTGTCGACGAAATCAGCGCGGCCTCGCTCACGCTGCTGGACAAGGACGGGCGCACGGTGGCCTCGACCGACCGCAATTCGCTGGGGAAAAACCATCGGCAGGGGTCGTACTATATTGATGCGATTCGGTCGAAAGACACCGTTTTCAAGCTGATTCAGCGCGAAACCGGCAAATACGATTTCTTCTACTCGCGCCGGATCGAGAGCCAGGGCCTGCTGGTTGGGGTGATCCTGGTCGAGGTCGATCTGGCCAAATACGAACGCGCTTGGGCGGGCATTTCCGATGCTGTGGTCGTGACCGACAGCGAGGGCCGCATCATCCTGTCGACCGAGCCGCGCTGGCGAGGCGTGACCGAGGCCGAGGCGCTGCGCCGCGAACCTGTTACCAGCGCCATCGAGCGCGCTATTCAGGCCACTGCCGATTGGACCCAATTGCCTGCTGACGCCTATGTGCAGGGCGAGGCGGTGATGCGGGTTGAGGGGCGCGTGGCGTTTCGGGGCTGGCGCATCGCCAGTTTTACCACCTACGCCAGCGTGCGCGAGAAGGTGAACGGGGTTCTGGCCCTCGAAATCATGGGATTCGCGATTCTGCTGGCGCTGGCCTTCTATTTCATGAACCGAAAGACGACCGTGCGCATGGCGCTCTTTCAGCGCGAATCGGCAGAGCTTCGCGCATTGAACCGCCGGTTGCAGCGGGAAATTGCCGAGCGTGAGCGCGTGCAGGAGAACCTTGCGGTGGCCGAGCAGACGCTTGCCCAGAGTTCCAAACTGGCCGCGCTCGGAGAGATGTCCGCCGCCGTCAGTCACGAGCTGAACCAGCCGCTGGCGGCGATGAAGACCTACCTTGCGGGCGCGCGCCTGTTGCTCACACGGCACCGGGCGGACGAGGCGCTTTCGTCGTTCCAGCGGATCGATGATCTGATCGAGCGGATGGGGGCGATCACCCGGCAGCTGAAATCCTATGCGCGGCGGTCCGGTGACACGTTCGGGCCTGTGAATATGGGCGATTCCCTGGCCTCGGCGCTAGCAATGATGGAGCCGCAACTGCGCCAGCGGCGGGTCACGATCGAACGGGCATTGCCCGATGCTCCGGTGATGGTCATGGGCGACCGGGTGCGGATCGAACAGGTGATGGTCAACCTGCTGCGCAACGCGCTCGATGCGACCGAGAGCGTGGAGAACGCCCAGATCGATATCGTGCTGGCGGCGGGTGACACTGCGACGCTGTCACTGCGCGACAACGGGCACGGGATCGACGATATCGATAGCCTGTTCGAGCCGTTCTACACCACCAAGCAACCCGGCGACGGGGTGGGGCTGGGGCTTGCCATTTCATCGGGGATCGTGAACGACCTTGGTGGACGCCTGACGGCACGCAACGCCGTGGCGGGGGGGGCTGTATTCGAGATGCAGTTACCTATCTTGAACGAAGAGACATCGGAAGAAACCCGGGCCGCCGAATGACGGCGCGCCACAGCAGCGGAGGGACGCCCATGGCCAATGCCATGAAGATCGCCATCGTGGATGATGAAAAAGACATGCGTCAGTCGATCAGCCAATGGCTGGCCCTGTCGGGATATGACACCGAAACCTTCTCTTCGGCCGAGGATGCGCTGAAGAAGCTCGGCCCGGATTATCCGGGCATCGTGGTGTCAGATATCAAGATGCCCGGCATGGACGGCATGCAGTTTCTGAAAAAGCTGATGGGCGCGGACAGTTCATTGCCGGTGATCATGATCACCGGGCATGGCGATGTGCCGATGGCGGTCGAGGCCATGCGCGTCGGTGCCTATGATTTCCTGGAAAAGCCGTTCAACCCGGACCGCATGACCGAACTGGCCAAGAAAGCCACCAATGCCCGCCGCCTGACGCTGGACAACCGGGCGCTGCGGCGCGAGTTGAGCGACGGCACCCAGTTGATGAAAAAGCTGATCGGCTCCAGCCCGGTGATGGAGCGTCTCAAGGAGGATATCCTTGATCTGGGGCAGGCCGACGGGCATGTGCTGATCGACGGCGAGACCGGCACCGGCAAGACTTTGGTGGCGCATGCTCTGCATGCGGTCGGGGCACGCGCGGGGAAGAAATTCGTTCTGGTATCCTGCGCGGCCCACGAGGAAGACGCACTTCTCAAGCGGTTGTTTGGCCCGATGAACCCCGAGGACAGCCGTTTGCCCGCGGTCGAAGAGGCGCGCGGCGGGACGCTGGTGATCGAGGATATCGAGGCGCTGAGCGATAGCGCGCAGGCGCGGCTGCTGACCTATCTGAACGAGGAAGGTACACCGCCTGAGACCCGCATCGTCGCGATTTCGAACCTGCAGGACGAGGGTAAGACATCCGAGGATGCGCTGCGTTCGGATCTGTTCTACCGATTGGCGAGCCTGCGCATCACGGTGCCACCTTTGCGGCAGCGCGGCGAGGATATCCTGACGCTGTTTACCCGCTTCGCTGACCAGTTCGCGGATGACTATGGCTGCGAGCCGCCACAGGTGAGCGCGCAGGAGGCGGCACAGCTGTTGCAGGCGCCCTGGCCGGGCAATGTGCGACAACTCTTCAACGTGGCCGAACGCGCGGTGCTGCAATCGCGGCGCGGGTCGGGCACGATCGTTTCGCTGCTGATGAGCGATCATCAGGACATGCAGCCGGTGATGACCACCGAAGGCAAGCCGTTGAAGGAATATGTCGAGGCGTTCGAGCGGATGCTGATCGACAACACGATGCGCCGCCACAAGGGCAGCATCGCCGCCGTCATGGATGAATTATGCTTGCCGCGACGGACATTGAACGAGAAGATGGCGAAATACGGGCTACAACGGTCCGACTACCTGTAGGCAATTGCGCCAGTCGGATCAGGCCCCAGTCGGGGACACTAGGTGATGACGGGTCATTTTAGGCGGTTTGGGATTTTTCTGTTCGCGCTCCAGCTCTGGGGCGGCGCTGCTGTCGCGCAGGGATGCGGCTGTAATCCGCTGCCCAGTGAGGGCACATATGGCAAGACTGACCCGTTCACACTGACCTATCTGGACGGCGACGAGTCGACCTGCCCGACGCAAATTCGCCTTCAGGCCAAACGCCGCGGCGCACCGGATATTGATGTAAACCTTTTTTGCCAGCCGGAAAAAGCTGCATGGATCGGGGTGGAGCCGTCACCCTTTGGGGGGCCGTTCATCTACGAGTTGAGTGCCGGAGAGCCGCCCCTGGATATGGCAAGCGGCGAGTATGTGGCGCAATTGGCTGCCAGCCGCGCGATGTCAGAGGCCGCTACGCTAAAGATGTTCCTGCCTCCGATGCTGGTCGCGATGGGCAAGCCGGACCTTAATATTTCTCTGGAGCTGGCGGGGAAGGGCAGGGCGGCGCCCTGTATTTGCGGCGAGGTACGGCTGGAGCTGGATCACGTGAGCAAACAAAAAGCGGCCTACGAGGACAAGGACCTGATTGCCCACGCGCGCGCCTTGGGGTTGCGCGGCAGCGACTCGGGCCAGAATTTCTGGATGGATTCCAACCGGCAGCTGCACCAACTGCCGCCGCGAGAGCACAGGTATAGCTACGACGATCTGGTGTCGTCGGAGACAACGCCCAGCTCTGTTGCGCTGGACTCGCCGGATCAGATTGCTGCGCAAGGGGCAAAGATCGCGGCCAAGTTCAAGCCCAGTGAGTTGCAACCCGGCGCCTTTGCCCAGACCCACCCGATTAGCTGTGCCATCAAGATGATGCACCCCAAGGAGGCGGCACAAAGCTGCGTGCCTGCCATCGTGATGAAGGCGGCCTTCGAACATGAGGCAAGGCACCGCGCGCTCTGCCGGAAATTCAATAGCCCGCCGACATATGTGGCGCCCGACGGAACGACGGTGAACTGGAAGGAACGAAGTGGTGCGACGGGCCTGTATATTGACGGGATTTCGGCACCGGCATCTGGCTATTACGCTTGGGCACAAATGCCCGAAAACCATGCCGCCGACGAGGCCGCAGCCTACGGCGTAGAGGTGAAAATCCTGCAAGACTGGCTGTCTGCGAATTGCGACTGAGCCAAGCTCGGTGTGCAGTTTTCTTTTTTTGCCGCTATTTTCATCGTTTAAGGTCATTCCGCCATGGTTGCCGGGCCAATGTTGCGATTTTCTGCATTGTCATTCACGCATCGCACCCATTAGTATGGTTTCAGGATAATTCACCCATTGGTGTAGTCCATTGAGTTTCGCTGTTTCAGACCTTCCCAGGAAATTTCCGGTAGTTTTGAGCAGGCCGATCGGATCCCGGAGTACGGGATCACATATATGCCAGGCACCCGGAATGCGGGAATGCCCGGCCCTGAATGGGTATCTCGTCGAGGTGCCGGAGAAAAACCGCGATGACGCGCGTGAATGAGGCAAGGACACTGAGCGGGGCCATTCTTGGCACCCGCGTGTTTGCATGTCTGCGCTCGGTCGCCTTTATCAGACACCCCTTGCGATTCTATGCCCCACCGGGGCAGGTAGGCTTGCCCGGGTGCACACGGAAAACATGGCTAAGAAAATGCTTATCGACGCCACCCACGCGGAAGAGACTCGCGTCGTGGTGGTTGACGGAAACAAGGTTGAGGAATTCGATTTCGAATCCGAAAACAAGCGCCAGATTGCTGGCAATATCTACCTTGCAAAAGTAACGCGGGTTGAGCCGTCGCTTCAGGCGGCCTTCATCGATTATGGCGGAAATCGCCACGGGTTCCTCGCGTTCTCGGAAATCCATCCCGATTATTATCAGATCCCCATCGCCGACCGCGAGGCGCTGATGGAAGAAGAGCGCGCCTATGCCGAGGCCCAAAAGGCCGAAGACGACGAGGGCAAGCCCAAGCGCCGTTCGCGCGGCGGGCGAGGCCGGTCCAAGGCCGAAAAGGCGCATTCCGATGACGCCACCCAGACGGCCGAAGTGGCCGATGGCGAAATCTCGGGCATGGAGACGATCGACCTCAGCGAGAGCGAAGAGGGCAGCTCGCCCATGGAGCGGGTCGCCGAGACCCCGGTGGAAGAGCCGGGCAACGACGATCAGGCGGATACGGATCATAACGACGATGATCAGGTCGATGCCGGTCAGAATGACGCCGACTCTGATGATGACAACGACGACCATGACGACGACGACAATGACAGCGACTCCACGCCCCGTGCCGCCCGCAAGGACGCCAGCATCGAGGTGGTCGCCGACGAGGACGATCACGACGACATCCGGCCTCCGCGCAAACCGCGCCCCAAGCGGTACAAGATTCAGGAAGTCATCAAGGTTCGCCAGATCCTGCTGGTGCAGGTCGTCAAGGAAGAGCGCGGCAACAAAGGCGCGGCGCTGACCACCTACCTGTCGCTCGCGGGCCGCTATTGCGTCCTGATGCCCAACACCGCGCGCGGTGGCGGAATCAGCCGCAAGATCACCAATGCACCGGATCGCAAGAAACTGAAGGAAATCGCCAACGAGATCGACGTGCCCAAGGGCGCGGGCCTCATTGTGCGCACCGCCGGTGCCAAACGGACGAAATCCGAGATCAAGCGCGACTATGAATATCTTCAGCGGCTGTGGGAGCAGATTCGCGAACTGACGCTGAAATCCATCGCGCCCGCGAAAATCTACGAAGAGGGCGACCTGATCAAACGCTCGATCCGCGACCTCTATAACCGCGAGATCGACGAAGTTCTGGTAGAGGGCGAGCGCGGCTACCGCATCGCCAAGGACTTCATGAAAATGATCATGCCGTCCCACGCCAAGAACGTGCGCCACTATACCGATACGATGCCGCTCTTTGCGCGGTTCCAAGTGGAATCGTATCTCAATTCGATGTTCAACCCGACGGTTCAGCTGAAATCGGGTGGTTATATCGTGATCGGCGTGACCGAGGCGCTGGTCGCCATCGACGTCAACTCTGGCCGCGCCACCAAGGAAGGCTCGATCGAGGAGACCGCAACCAAGACCAACCTGGAAGCCGCCGAAGAGGTGGCCCGCCAGTTGCGTCTGCGTGACCTTGCCGGTCTGATCGTGATCGACTTCATCGACATGGACGAGCGCAAGAACAACGCCGCCGTCGAAAAGCGGATGAAGGATAAGCTCAAGACCGATCGCGCGCGCATTCAGGTAAGCCGCATCTCGGGCTTTGGCCTGATGGAGATGAGCCGCCAGCGTCTGCGCCCCGGCATGATCGAGGCGACGACGCAGCCATGCCCATCCTGCCACGGCACCGGCCTGATTCGGTCGGACGACAATCTTGCGCTCAACATCCTGCGCCAGATCGAGGAAGAGGGCGTACGCCGCCGCTCGCGCGAAGTTCTGGTGCGCGCGCCTGTGGGCATCGCCAACTTCCTGATGAACCAGAAACGCGAGCATGTGGCGCAGATCGAGGCACGCTATGGCCTGTCGGTGCGGATCGAGGGCGATCCCAGCCTGATCAGCCCCGATTTCACGCTCGAGAAGTTCAAGACCGCAACTCGTGCCGTTCCCGAAGTGACGACCCCTGTGGTGTCGGTGGACAGCTCATTGATGGATGATATCGACGAGCGCGCGAAAGAGGTCGAAGACGATGACGACGACGATCAGACCGACGCATCCAACGGCAATGACAACGGCAATGGTAACGGCGACGGTGACGGGGATGACAAGCCCAAGAAGCGCCGCCGTCGGCGTCGCAGCCGCAGCCGCGGTGGCAAGAACCGCAACGATGGCGAGAACAACGGCACAAACGGTGACGGCAACGGCGACGATGCTGCGGATGACGCCAAGGTGACAGCGGACGGCCCGGATGCCGGTGCCGATGCGCAGGTGATGAAGGCCGATGGCCCCGCCGCCGAAGAGGCCGTGAGCGAAGCTGCTACGACCGAAGAGGCCGCGACCGAGGCACCGGCCAAGCCGAAGCCCACGCGCACCCGCAAACCGCGGGCCAAGAAAGCCGTCGTGGAGGCCGAGGCGACCACCGAGGCAGTTGCCGATGGCTCTGCGCCGGATGCCGCCACGCCGGTTGAAGCGGCTGAAGAGGCGCCCAAGCCCAAACGGACCCGCAAGCCGCGCGCCAAGAAAGCCGATGTTGCAGCCGAGCCTGTCGCGGCCGTGCCGGATGTCGCGCCCGCGCCGGAGCCTGCACCAGAGCCCGCACCCGAACCTGCGCCGGCAGCAGAGCCTGCGCCGCAACTGGCCGCTGTGCCTGCGCCCGAGCCGGAAGTGGTACCGCAAGCCGTTGTCGAGGAAGCACCTGCGACACCGTCCGCCCCGGAACCCGAGGCGGAAGTCGAGGAAGACAAACCCAAGCGCAAGGGCTGGTGGTCTCTGGGCCGCTGATGCGAGAGCTTTTTCCCGGATCGGGAAAAAGCGGTCAACGCTTCAGGGCACTGATGCCCCTGCTTTCTTCTTTGTAAAAAGCTCATTCTGACCGGCGCGCGGCCTACGATCCGCCCGCCGGTCAGTTTTCTTTCCGGATCCGGTAAATGCTGTGGCCCTCGGTCTCTGTCACTGACACGAGGGTATGCCCCGCCTGCGCACAGAAATGCGGCACGTCGATGACGGCTGCCGGGTCGTCAGCCCACAGCTCTATCTCGCCGCCTTGTGGCAGCGCCTTGAGCCGCTTGCGCAGCTTGAGGACGGGCAGGGGGCAAAGCAGCCCGATGGCATCGAGTGTCTCCATATCGGCGCAGATAATCGCGCACCCAGCCGCTGTCCACAACCTTGTGACATTGCGCGCGGTGACGCCGCCGGTTTAATGCGCTAAGCCGAGGCATGTTCGGAATCGAAATCATAGATGCGGGCCTGATTCCCGCGATGGTCGTTGCGCTGATCGCGGGCGTTCTGTCATTTCTCAGCCCTTGTGTGCTGCCCATCGTGCCACCCTATCTGGCCTATATGGGGGGCGTGACGGTGAGCGATCTCAGCACGGATCGCGGCGCGCGCAATCGGGCTCTGGTTCCGGCGCTGTTCTTTGTTCTGGGCTTGTCGACCATCTTTCTACTGCTGGGATTCACCGCGTCGGTCGTCGGCACGATGTTCCTGCAATACCAGAGTGTTTTCAACACCGTGGCCGGTATCATGGTGATGGTATTCGGGGCACATTTCGTCGGTGTCTACCGGATCGGCTTCCTTGACCGCGAGGCACGGATGGATGCGGGCGACCGGGGCGGCACGGCCTTTGGCGCCTATGTGCTGGGGCTGGCCTTTGCCTTTGGCTGGACGCCCTGCATCGGCCCGCAACTGGGCGCGATTCTCAGCCTTGCGGCGTCAGAGGCATCGGTGGCGCGCGGGACCTTGCTGCTGGCGGTCTATGCCATCGGCCTTGGTGTGCCCTTTCTGCTGGTCGCGGCTTTCCTGCCACGCCTCACCGGCACGATGGGCTGGATGAAGCGGCATATGGAGCAGATCGAGCGGGTCATGGGCCTGTTGCTCTGGACCATCGGTCTGTTGATGCTGACCGGCGGGTTCTCGGCCTTTGCCTTCTGGCTGCTCGAGGTTTTCCCGGCGCTGGCGGTGTTGGGCTAAAGCCCATCTTCTGAAGGGGGCGCCGTGCAGAGGCAGTGGCCGGACCGCGAGCCTTACTCTTGCCCAACTGATGCGCTAGCATTGCCGAAAGGCAAAGCCCCCGGGGCCAAGGCATGAGCAGCATGACGAACAAGACCGTGACCTCGCGCCGGGTGTTTTACATCCCCGGCTATGATCCGATTCATCCGCGCCGTTACCGCGAGCTGTACCGCAGCGAAAGCGCGGCGCAGGCGGCGATTTCGGGCTACGAGATCACCCTGAAGCCCAAGACCGGCACGGCGCGCTATGGCTGGCGGGTGGAGAGTGCCATTGACGGGACCGAGGTGCGCGCCGAATTCGATGTGCTTGTCTGGTCGGACATCGTGCGCTCCTCGATGGAGCAGGGGATCGTCGCCACCTACCTGCAACTGATCCGCACCGCCTGGACCTATATCGCGAGCGGGGCGCTGGGGCGGCTGATGCGGCTGCGCAAGGGGCCGGTGATCGCGGCGCTTTATCCGGTGGCGTTCCTGCTGGTGCAACTGGTGCTGGCGTTGGCGCTGGCCTGGGGGCTGGGGCAGTTGCTGGCACTGATCCACCCGTGGCTGGTCTGGGCGGGGCTGATCGCCGTGCCATTCGTGCTGGAATGGTTCCGCAAGAAGGATGGCAAGTTCTTTGCCTACTACCTGATGCATGACTACGCCTATTCGGCGCGCTACCGCGGCGCCAATCCGCCCGAACTGGAGGCGCGGATGGCCGAATTCACCGATGAGATCGCCACGGCACTGACCACCGATGTGCAGGAGGTTCTGGTCGTGGGGCATTCGTCAGGCGCGCATCTGGCGGTGTCGATCCTGGCCGATCTGATCCGCGCCCGCCGGGTGCCTGCCAATGGCCCGACTTTGTCGTTCCTGTCACTGGGGCAGGTGGTGCCGATGGTGTCGTTCCTGCCCGATGCGCAACGGCTGCGCGCCGATCTGCAGTATCTCAGCGAGCGCGACGAGCTGACCTGGGTGGATGTGACCGCGCCGGGCGATGGCTGCGCCTTCGCGCTGTGCGATCCGGTCGCGGTTTCCGGAGTGGCCACGGACGCAAAGCGCTGGCCGCTGGTCTTGTCGGCGGCCTTTACCCAGACGTTGAGTGCCGCGCGCTGGAAGGAATTGCGGTGGAAGTTCTTCCGGCTGCATTTCCAGTATATGTGCGCCTTTGACCGGCCCGGCGACTACGATTACTTCCAGATCACCGCAGGGCCGCAGACGCTGGCCACCCGCTATGCCGGGCGCGCCCCGTCCAAGAGCCGGATCGAGAAGCCGGTGAACAAGTTCCGGGACATCGCCGCATGACCATCCTGCCGCCGAAACCCCCGGCGCGCGAGGCGCGCGTTTCGCTCTGGCGCTATCTGCGGCTCTTTCGGCAGGATATTCTCTCGGCGCAGCCTGCGCGGCTTTATCGCGCGTGGATGGCCGAGTTTCGCACGCCGTTCTTCCGGTCTTTCATGTGCAATCAGCCCGAACTGGTCGATCTGGTGCTGAAACAGCGGCCGGATGATTTTCCCAAATCGAACCGAATCCGCGAGGGGCTGACGCCACTTTTGGGCAATTCGGTCTTTGTCACCAATGGCGAGGTGTGGAAACGGCAGCGCCGGATCATCGACCCGGCGTTCGAGGGCGGGCGGTTGCGCGACGTGTTCCCGGCAATGGCGGCTGCCGGAGAAAGCGCCGTGGCCCGATTGGCGGCGCTGGCCGATGGCCGCGCGCAAGAGATCGAGGCCGAGACCAGCCATGTGGCGGCGGATGTGATCTTTCGCACGCTGTTCTCGATCCCGATCGAGAACGAGATTGCCGCGCGGGTTTTTGCCGAGTTTCGCGAGCATCAGCGCGCGCAGCCGGTGGTCAATCTGGGCGCGTTGCTGCCGCTGCCGCGATGGGTGCCCCGTTTTCACGCGCGCAAGACCAAGGCGACGGCGGCGGTCATTCGTGGGTTGATCACGCAGTTGACCGCCACGCGGATGGCTGAGATCGAAGCCGGGACAGCCCCGGACGATCTGGCGACCAAGATCATGACCACGCCCGATCCGGTTGATGGCAAGACCTTTGCCACGGATGAAATGGTAGATCAGGTGGCCATCTTCTTTCTGGCCGGTCACGAAACCAGCGCCTCGGCGCTGGCCTGGGCGCTCTATTTGTTGGCACTTTTCCCAGATTGGCAAGAGCAGGTCGCGGCAGAGGCTCAGGCCACATTTGGCGATGGCACGCCGGAGTTCGGCCATGTGTCGAAACTGCGGATCACCCGCGACGTGTTCCGCGAGACGCTGCGCCTGTATCCGCCGGTGCCGATGATGGTGCGCGAGGCGTCCAAGCCTGAAGTGTTCCGTGGGCGCGACGTGCCGGCGGGGGCTCAGATCGTGCTCAGCCCCTGGCACCTGCACCGGCACGAACGCCTGTGGGATGCGCCCGATGCGTTCGATCCGGGCCGCTACGCAACCGAGAACGGAAAGGCCTGTATGCGCAGCGCCTATATGCCGTTTTCGGCCGGGCAGAGGGTCTGCACCGGGGCAGGGTTCGCCATGATCGAGGGGGCGCTGCTGCTGGCGATGCTGCTGCGCAGTTACCGGTTCGATCTGGTGCCCGAGCGCCCCGCCATGCCGGTGGCGCATCTGACCGTGCGCGGCAAGGACGGGATCTGGCTACGGATCACGCCGCGAAAGACCTAGACGCGCGGGCCGCGCGGGTGAGCTTCACCCGCGCATGCGTGCGCCATCGGCGTCGAAAAGCGGCGTGGTGATCAGCGTGGCGGGCCGCATCTCGCCCAAGATCTCGATCTCCACCTCCAGCCCGTCCTGTGCCTTGTCCTTGGGGATTAGCGCCATGGCGATCGACTTGCCCGCATGGTGCGAATAGCCGCCCGAGGTGCAAAAGCCTATCACGGCGCCCTCGTGCCACACGGGCTCGTATCCAGCCACATCGGCATCCAGTGCGTCCACCTCGAAGGCGCAGAGCTTGCGCGCTGCGCCCTTGTCACGCTCGGCCTCGGCGGCGGCACGGCCGATGAAATCGGTGTTTTTCGACCATTGAATGAACCGGTCCATGCCGGTTTCGGCAGGCGTGTAGTCTGGCGAAAACTCATTGAGCCAGGAGCCAAAGAACTTGTCCAGCCGCAGGCTCATCATGGCGCGCATGCCAAAGGGGCGCATGTCGTGTTCCTGCCCGGCCTGCCACAGGGTATCCCACAGTGCGCGCTGCACCATCGGATCACAGTAGATCTCGAACCCCAGATCGCCAGTATAGCTGACCCGTTGCACCAGACATTCGGCCATGCCGATATTGGCGTGGCGCAGGTCCATGAACGCCATGTCGCCGATGGGTGCGCGCGTGCAGGCCATCAGAACCTCTTGCGCCTTCGGGCCGGCGATCTGGAACCCGTTCAGCCGGTCGCTGACATTCTCGACCTTTACGTCCTCGGCCTCGTTGCGCTGGAACCAGCGCATATGCACGGCCTGCGCGCCGTAGGATGCGGTCAGTTGAAACGCCTGATCCGAAAGACACGAAACGGTGAAATCGCCCAGCAGTCGCCCCTTGGGCGACAGCATCGGCGTCAGGCTGAGCCGTCCGGGTTTCGGGATACGTCCTGCCATGATCCGGTCCAGCCAGGCGCGCGCGCCCGTGCCTGTGACCAAATACTTGCCGAAATTATGCACTTCGTTGATGCCGACCGCCTCGCGCACTGCACGGACCTCGCGGGCGGTGGCGTCAAAGGCGTTGGAGCGGCGGAAGGAGGGCGTCTCGTAACGCGGCTCGTCGCCCTCGGCAAAGTAGTTGGCCACCTCCAGCCCGAATTGCTGGCCCCAGACCGCGCCCATGCCATCAAAAATGTCGTACATCGGTGTGGTGCGGAACGGACGGGCCGCGGGCAGTTCCTCGTTGGGGTAGGAGACCGAGAACCGTTTTTGATAGTTTTCGATCACCTTGGGCAGGGTGTAGCCCGGCGTGATGATGTCGCCAAAGCGCGCCACGTCCATCGCGGTGACGTCGCGCTCGCATTCGCCTTCTATCATCCATTGCGCCAGCATCAGCCCGACACCGCCGCCCTGGCTGAACCCCGCCATGACGCCGCAGGCGGACCAGTAGTTGCGCATCCCCGGCACCGGCCCCACCAGAGGGTTGCCATCGGGGGCAAAGGTGAAGGGGCCGTGAATGACAGATTTCACACCGGCCCGTTCCAGTGCCGGAAAGCGGCGATAGGCGAATTCGATGCTGGTCTCGATCTTGTCCAGATCGTCGGGCAGCAGTTCATGGCCGAAATCCCAAGGCGTGCCATCCACTGCCCAAGGTTTGCAGGGTTGTTCATAGAACCCGATACACAGGCCGCGCCCTTCCTGCCGCAGATAGGATTCGCCCGCCGGGTCCATCACATGCGGATGCTCGCCACCGCCCTCGATGATCTCGACGATTTCGGGCACGTCGTCGGTGACGACATATTGATGCTCCATCGGGTGCAGCGGCAGGTAGAGGCCGGCCATCTGGGCGATCTCGCGCGCCCAAAGGCCGCCCGCGTTGACCACGTGCTCGGCATGCACATTTCCCTTGTCGGTGATCACGTCCCAGGTGCCATCGGGGCGCTGCCTGGTTTCGTGAACCTTGCAGTGGGTCTGGATCGTGGCGCCACCCAAACGCGCTGCCCTGGCGTAGGCGTGGGTTGTGCCCGACGGATCGAGATGCCCGTCTAGCGGATCATAAAGCGCGCCCAGAATGCCATCGGTGTTGGTCACGGGGGCGATCTTGGCAATTTCTTCGGGGCCGACAATCTCGGTCTCAAGGCCCATGTAGCGGTGCTTGGCGCGTTCGGCGAGCAGCATGTCGAAGCGGTCTTGATTGTCGGCCAGCGTGATGCCGCCGACATGGTGCAGCCCGCAGGACATGCCGGTAATTTCCTCAAGTTCCTTGTAGAGCTTGATGGTGTATCCCTGCAGCGCCGCCATGTTGGTGTCGCCGTTGAGGGTGTGGAACCCGCCCGCTGCATGCCATGTGCTGCCGCTGGTCAGCTCGGAGCGCTCGATCAGCATCACGTCGGGCCAACCCAGCTTGGTCAGGTGATAAAGCACGCTGCAGCCGACGACACCGCCGCCGATGACGCAGACACGGGTGGATCTCTGCATGATGGGTCTCCTTGTAGATTCCCGGCAAGGTGAGGGTATGTGCAAAAGCATGCAAGTGGGATTGCGACAGAGCTTGTCGCGATTGCATGTCGCCGGGTGTTGGGCTGCCAGAAAGTTACCTGCTCGGACATGCTGACCCGGTTCATCTGGCGGCAGGCACCTTCAAATTTCTTCTTGGTTGAAACTTTTGAGCGTCTGGGGAGTTACTACCTGATGGACGATATCCGCCTGCTTCCCGCGACCCTGCTGCGCATGACGCGCGGCTATTTGCGCAAGCTATGGGTGCGGGTTGTGGCGATGGGTCTGCTGGCCTTTGTGTCGCTGGGGCTGGCCCAGTTGGGGGATATCTGGCTGCCCGAGGAGGTCCGGGGCCGCGTTACCGGCGCCTCTGTCGACCGGTTGCTGGATATCATCGCCAACGCCATGCTGGCGGTCACAATCTTCAGTATGACAGTGATGGTCACGGTCTATCGCAGTTCGTCCACCCAGTGGACCCCGCGCGTGCATCAGCTGATCATGCAGGACAAGACCACACAGAAGACGCTGGCGGCATTCATCGGGGCTTATGTTTATGCGCTGGTGGCGATCGTGCTGCGCGAAGTGGGAATTTTCGGCGACGAACACGCCTTTGTCCTGTTCTGGATCACCGTGCTGGTGCTGGCTTTCGTGGTCGTCAACCTGGTGCGCTGGGTGCTGCACCTTCAGACCTTCGGCAGCCTGCTGGACACGACCCGCCAGGTCGAGGAGATTACCACACGCCGGTTCCGTGAGCGGTTGGAGACGCCCTGCCTGGGGGCCAATCCGCTGATCGGGGATTTGCCGGATGGGTTGACGGCGATCCGCGCCAGGCAAAGCGGCTATGTCCAGCATATCTATCCCGAGGGGCTGAACGCTGCGGCAGAGCGCTTTGACGTGGCGCTTTACCTGACGCGGCCGGTGGGCAGTTTCGTTTTCCTGAACGAGCCGCTGGTCTGGGTCCGGGGGAATTGGGATGACCCGGATGAGGGCGAAGCGGACGAAGACGGTGCGTCGCTCGCGTCGCTTGTCCGCGACCACATCATTCTGGGCGATCTGCGGACCTATGATCAGGATCCGCGCTTTGGCCTGATCGTGATGGGGGAAATGGCGTCCAAGGCACTATCGCCGGGGATCAATGACCCGGGCACCGCGATTGATGTGATCACCCGGATCGGTCGCATCCTGTCGAGCTACTGGACCGAAGAGGATGCCGACGCGTCGCCTAAGCTGGACCGGCTTTATGCCCCGCCCTTGTCGCCCTCGGATCTTATCGAGGATGGATTCAGTTCTCTGGCGCGCGACGGTGCGGCGATGGTCGAAGTGCAGCAACATCTTCAGGCGACACTGGGCGCGCTGATGCAGCATCCCGATTCCGGGCTGGCGAAGGCCGCTGGCGACGCAGCGCGCCGCTATCTGTTCCGCGCACTGCGGTCGCTGCCGTTCGAGGACGACCGGGAAGAATTGCGCGGCTCGGCCCACGCGAATGTACGCCGCAATGTCCCCAAAGCCACGGGCCCGGCGGATTTGTCCTAGGGCGCGCGATGCTGGCGCTGGATGTGTCGGAGGGGTGTAAACTTGCCCGATGGCCGAATTAGGCTTACGCTACGTCATCTTTTGGAGGTAAATCATGATCCGGGGTTGCTTGATCCTTGTCGTCGCGGTTGCTCTGGTTTTGTTTTTTCCGGGCGGCGCGCCATTGCCGGGCGCTTTCGGCCCGTTTATCGGTTCGGCCGCTCAGGCCGGCGGCGGGGGGGCTGACATCGGGTACAAGCCTTCCAAGAAAGGCAGCAAGAAGGCCACCAAGAAGAAGAGACCCGCCAAGCCGGTATTAAAGAAAAATCCCAAGAAGAAGGCCGCCGCGAAAAAGCCCGAGGGGCCTTTTGTGCCTGATACCAGTGCCTTGCGTGCGAAACGCAATGGACCGGCACAGCGCGCGCAGGACAAGCTGGAAGACTATGCGCGCGAGGACAACCTCAAGGGGCTGGCAACCTCGGGCAAGCGCATGAGAGCCTTCAAGTCCAATGTGGACAGGCTGGTGGATCGGGCCAGGACGAGCCAGGAAAAGGTCGATGCCAACAATGTCCTGGTGCAGTTGCAACGCTACAAGGGCGCTCGCAAGCAGAACCCGGCGCTCGCCTACTATGCGCATGGTATCCTGCGCGGGTTGGCTGCGATGACGGCCTATGAGCGCTATCTGGATGCGGACGGAAAAGCAGCGGTTGCAGAGCGGTTTGGCGATTTCAATCAGAAGACCGATGCCCGACTCGCCTTGGAAGATGCGCGCAAAGCCTATGCCGAAGCGCGCCAACGGGTGCCCAAGGCTCTGCGCCCACTGCACCCCAAGCCGTAAGCGCGACACCGACTTTTGAATCCGCTTGGCGTCTTGCGGGATTGTTTCTGTAAAATTGGAACGGACCCGGAATCCTGCGGGATTGTTTCCGCAAAATGGCCATAATTTCTCGTTATCGAATCGGTGAAGCAGAAAAAAGGCAGGAAAATATGGATATGACAGTCACTGCGGACAAAGCTCTTCTTGCGGCTCCGCCTGCACCCAAGGCACCCGCGGCACCTTTGCTTGTCGAGGTTGCTCGAAAGTACAACGTGTCGCCGATCCGTCAATTTCGCGAGATGGTATCGCTGAATTGGGGGCCGGGCAAACTCGCCATGCACGAATACTATAGCAGCGGCGCTTTCGATCCCGAACTCTCGGCAGCTCAGAAGCGTGAGTTTGTTGGGGAAACGGCTAGCCGCAAGCTGAACCGCAGGCTGTCACCCATTCGGAAAACACCATCGCGGTCATTTATTCGCGATAAAGTCATGTACTCTGCGTTGTTGGAGCAACTGGGTTTGCGCACCACGAAAACTCAGGCTGTTGTTTTGCGTGACCGCTCATATGGCAACATTCCCGCGCTGCGAGACATTGAAGATATCAAGGAATTCCTCGTCAACACTGCGGTTTACCCGATCTTTGGCAAACCTGTTGAAGGTTCCAAAAGCGTGGGGTCCGCATTGATCGAGAATATCGAGCGCAGCGCAGGCGTGTTGCTGCTCGCGAATGGCAAGAAGGTCGACGTGGCCACATTCGCCAACGAAACCTACAACGACTTTGATAAAGGCTTTATCTTTCAATCCGCCGTCCAGCAGCATCCTGACATGCGCAAGATGACGGGAAAGGCTGTTGGCACTCTGCGCGTTGTGACCATTCGCGACGAAACGGGCGTGGAGCCACTTTACTCGGCTTGGAAAATCCCTGCACCAACAGCCATGTCGGACAATTTCTGGCAGCCGGGATCAATGGTCGCAGAAGTGAATATTTCGACCGGTAAACTCGTAAGGTGCAAACGCGGGTCTGGCGTAAAGGCAGAGTGGATTGACGCCCACCCAGTGAATGGCGAGGTTTTCGCAGGATACCAGATACCGCATTGGGAGGCTGTGAAAAAACTGGTTGCGCAGGCTCATGACTTGTTTCCCGAGTTTGGCGTCTTCGGCTGGGATATCGCCGTGACTCCTGATGGGCCACTGATTATCGAGTGCAACGCAAATCCGTTTCACACTCTCTATCAGCTCGCAACAGGGCGTGGGATATTGAATGAGGATTTCAAACCGCGCTTTGATGCGGTCGCCATCCTTTCCGCCACAAGGCTCAAGACCACGTTCAGCGAAGCAAGGGCCGCCAGGATTGCCGCCGCCAGGGCTGCCAAGGGCTGCAACTAAGCGTCTGAGGGAAGGTTCCCGTTTCCGGCCCCATAGCGGATGCGGTGACCTCTCGCAGAGCGACCGTTTGATCCCAAGAGTAAGAAGCCGCACGCCTGAAGCCGGTTTGGCGGCCGATGGCCTTGTGAGTTTGCGCCTTAGGTATGAAGATAAAAATATCACCAATAAATAATGTTGAGGGTTTCAAATGTGGCAAGGCAGACTGTTACATATTCATACAACACCCGCCGTGCGGAAACCCATGATCGCCCAACAATCTGCGCAACTACTTCAGGGCGTAGGTGTCGAAGGGGATCGCTATGCTCTTGGTACAGGGAAATACTCTCCTTTCCCTGACATTCGAGAGGTGACTTTGATCGAAATCGAAACGATTGCAGCGTTAAAGCGCGATCACGACATAGACCTTGCTCCAGAAGAGCACCGTAGGAACCTCACCACAGAAAATGTACCGCTTAACCACCTTGTCGGTAAGAGGTTTTGGGTTGGCCAAGTCTTGTTGGAAGGTGGTCGCCTGAACACGCCATGTCGATATTTGGATTTGGTTACGGGGAAATCAGTGAACGATGTTCTTTTACATCGTTCAGGTTTGAACTGCTCAATAATCCAAGGTGGAAAAATTAGCGTTGGCGACAGCATCAGACCAGATCGGACCGACATCTGATTGGTAATTAGAAGGTAACTTTGTCCGCAGAGCAGATTTCTGTCCGACTCCAGACTGAAAGTGCTTGGCACGTTGCGGGCAGGCGCTCCGCGTTGCGTGTGACGCGGGTTTGATCCTGGTCAAGGCGCTGGTGCGCAAAGCGTGCTAGGGTCACTTTTGGATCGCGGGGGGCATGACGCCGTCCCGGTGGATCCATTTTCAGGAGGTGCCGGAATGGAAAACTCGACCAGCAAGGATGGGGCAACCGAGGCCGGTGGGGCTGCGTTTGCGGGTATGCCGGGAGTGGCGGAATGGCTGAACATCATGACGCAGAGTGCGCAGTTCGTGGCCGACCGTCTGCAACAGGACATGGAAACGCAGCGTGCGTTTCTGCAATGCCGGACGCCACAGGATGTCATGCGGTTACATACCGAATTCTACAAGACCGCCATGGCGCAATATACTGCCGAGGCAACCCGGATGGTGAAGGCGATGTCAGAGGCCACGGCGGAAACCACGAAGCAGGCCACGAAGTTGACTTCGCGCGCCTATGACGACATTCCGCTTTAGAGCTTGCGGATCTTCAGCTTGGTGATCCGGTTGTCCTTGCGGGCGATCACCTCGAACCGGAAGCCATGGAAGTTGAACACCTGATTGACCTTGGGGATCATCTGCGCTTCGTGGATCACCAGGCCGGCAATGGTGTTGGCCGCGTCGTCGGGCAGCGCCCAATCGGTCGCGCGGTTGAGGTCGCGAATGGTCATCGCGCCATCGACGATCAGCTGGTTGTCGTCGCTGCGCCGCAGTGAATGCTCGGCCTCGGGGTCGAATTCGTCGGTGATCTCGCCGACGATCTCCTCGAGGATATCCTCCAGCGTGATCAGCCCCTGCAACGTGCCATATTCATCCACCACCAGCGCGAAATGGGTGCGCATGCGCAGGAACTGTCGCATCTGGTCGTCAAGGGTCGTGGTTTCGGGCACGAAATAGGGTTTCATCGCCACGCTGACGACGTCGAAATTGCGCAGCGCGGACGGTGTTCCGCCGCGGCCCAGCACCAGCTTGTGCATCGCGCGCAAAAGGTCCTTGGCATGCACCACGCCGATGATGTTGTCGGGATCGTCCTTGAAGACCGGCAGGCGGGTGTGACGGCTCTGCAGGCATTGATCGAGAATCGCCTGCGGCTCGGAACTGGAGTCGATCATCTCGATCTGGCTGCGATGCAGCATGATTTCCTCGACCGCGCGTTCGCCCAGATCAAGCGCGCCCAAAATCCTGTCGCGGTCTTCTTTCTCGACCACGCCTTCGGACTGGCCCAGGTAGAGCGCACCGGCAATCTCCTCGCGCACGGCAAGGATATGGCTGTCCGGGTCGGTCTTGACGCCAAAGAGGCTGAGGATTCCGCGCACAAGGAAACGGACTGCGGCGACGAGTGGCGAGAAAGCGCGAATGACTAGCGTGATCACCGGCGCCACGCGGCTGGCGGCGATCTCGGCATTGGTGATGGCGTAGGTTTTGGGCAGAACCTCGGCAAAGATCAGGACCAGCAGCGTCATCACCAGCGTCGCCAGTGCCACGCCGTTTTGACCGAAGAGCCGGGTAAAGAGCGCGGTGGCGAGCGAGGCGGCTAGGATGTTCACCAGGTTGTTGCCGAGCAGAACTGAGCCAATCAAGCGTTCATTGTCTTCGGTGATCGCCAGCGCCCGCTCGGCGCCCTTGTCTCCCTTTTCGGCGCGCGCGCGCAGCTTTCCGCGCGAGGCCGCTGTCAGGGCGGTTTCGCTGCCGGAGAAGAAGCCGGAGAGGATCAGGAGCGCCAGAATTGCGCCGGTGGTAAGCCAAAATGCCGCGTCGAGCGTCGCGCCGGTGGGGTCCATTGGGTCCTTCAGGGTTCTTTTGTCAGGAATAAGTTATGGAGGCAGGCGGCGGGGGGTTCAAGGGTGTGGAGCCCCGGTGCGGTCTATTCGGTCTCTTTTGCCAGCGGGTGGTGCTCCATCACCAGTGCTTTCAGACGTTCCTCCAGCACATGCGTGTAGATTTCGGTGGTGGCGATGTCGGCATGGCCCAGGAGCGTCTGGATCGACCGCAGGTCGGCCCCGTTGGCCAGCAAGTGGGTGGCAAAGGCGTGGCGAAGCGTGTGCGGCGTCACCTTGGCCGGGCTGACGCCGCCCGCGATGGCCAGTTCCTTGATCAGCGCGTAGAACCGATGGCGCGTCAGGTGCCCCAGCTTGCCCCCCGAGGCAAAGAGGTAGGGCGAGGGGGACGCGCCCTTTGCTCGCGCGGCTTCGGCGCGGCGATCGCAATCAGCCAGCCAGTCCGCCAGCGCGACGCGGGCGGGCGATGACAGCGGCACGATGCGTTCCTTGTCGCCCTTGCCGCGAATGAGCAGCATGCGCGGATCGCCGCGCGCCGCTGAGATCGGCAGCGACACCAATTCCGTGACCCGCATGCCGGTGGCATAGAGCAGTTCCATCAGGCAGGTGTTCCGCAGCCGGTCATGCGCGGTGCGTCCGTGATGGCGTGCGGCGTCCAGCAGGCGGTCCACCTCGGCTTCGGACAGGGTTTTCGGCAGGCGCTGCTCGCGGCCCGGCCCCTTGATCCGGATCGCCGGGTTGTCGGCGCGCAGCCGGTCCTCGAAGGCAAAACGGTAGAGTTGCTTGATCGCCGACAGGCGGCGCGCGCGGGTGGATTTGGCCAACCCCTGTGCCTCGCAGTGGATCAGGTAGTTTTCGACATCATGCTGGCTGGCTTCCGCGATGTTGCGGCCCGCGTGCTCCAGCCAGTCGCGAAAATCGCCAAGGTCGCGGGCATAGGCCATCAGCGTGTTTTCGGACGCGCCCTGTTCGGCGGCCTGTGCCTCGAGAAAGGCCGAGAGCCATGTGACGCCGGGAGTCATTCCAACCGGTCCAGAATCAGAATCTGCAACGCAGTGCGCCGGGCGGTGTCTTCCAGTCCGACGGCGCGTAGGGTGGCAAGAGCGGCCGCGATATCGACCAGATCGCCCGAGGCCTGATCCGCTTGGTTGGCAGCCGACAGGATCGTCTCGCCCAGCTTGCCTGCTGCCAGCAGTGCCGCATGTTCGGGGGCGGGCGCTATGGGGTTGGCAAAGGCCTCGGCAATCGCACGCTCGCGCCCCGAGATGGCGAGTTCGGCATCCGGCGCGCCGCGCGCGACCGAGGCCAGGAACCGCGCCGCGCGTGTTGGTCCGGCGCGGTCGGCCGCCGCTTCGTAATCGCCGGTCAGCAGGGCGATCCGAAAGGCCAAGGCGGCGCTACGAGGCGGCAGATCGAGCTGCGATAATTGCGCAGAGAAAAGCCGGGCAAAGGGGATTTCCAGATGCTCGGTGCGCATCAGACGCCAGACCGGGGGCAGGGTGCTGGCGACCTGCTGCACGTCGCCGGCATTCAGCGCGGATTCGAATTTCTGTACGGCCGCGACGCGGTCCCAGACCCCGCCGGACGCGGCCGGGCGCTGATCGGTGTAAAGGCCGAGCAGCCGGTTTTCAGACAGCGCCCCGGTGCGCACAAGGCGCTCTGCCGCCTCCAGTTCGGCCTTCCAGCCCGAAATGTTGCGCAAATCGGCGGTGGCGAAGGCCAGCGGCAGGTTGCGAGTGGGCAGCGGCATGCCCACCGCCTCGTAGAGGCGAAAGAGCAATGGCGAAGGATTCGAAACCGGCGCTAGCGCCAGCGAGTTTTCGGCAAGTTCGGGATCAAGAAACTGGCCGAGAAGCTGCGCTTCGGTCGGGGCCAGCACATCAAGCGCCTGCGCGGTGTCATAGAGCAGCGCCGCTGTCTGCCAGTCGCCGGTCAGCGCGGTGCAGTAGATTTGCGCGGCATATCCCGGGTGCAGCCCCGGGGTGTCGCGCAGCGCGGTGCAGGCGGTCACTTCGTCGCCACTGAGCAGCGTCAGATCGAACCATGCGGGAAAGAGCTGCGGCGTGGTTGGACCTGCGCGTTCGAGCAGAGCCTGTGCGGGTTCCACGGCGCCCAGCCGGACCAGCACATCCACACGCGCCCTGAGAAAGGCGCCATTCGCGCCTTGTGGCGGCTCGGCCTCGGCAAGAAGCAGCGTGTAGTAGAGCGCCTGAATGGCCGGCAATGGCTCGGCCGAGATTTTCCGCCAGAGCGGCAGGATGTCGGCGGCCCGGCTCGCTGACCAGAGCGTGCCCGGCAGGCCGGTGACGGAGGCCGGCAACAGGCCCACAGCCTCGTGTCCGGGCTCTTCGAGGGGCATCACCGAGACATCGGGGATGGTCACGCCGGTGGTGACGGGCGGTTCGTCGGGCATGGGCTGCCGGGGCGCGGCCAATGGCGGCGCGCCCGGTTCATTCAGCCAGTCGATGGCTGACAGCGGTTGCTGAGCGTGGGCCGCACCACCAAGGCAAAAGGCGAGCCACCCGACGAAGAGAAATGCGTCAGCCTGTCTCAAGAATGATTTCCTGCCGAATCTCGTTCACGGGCGGCGAAAAGTCCGCACCGAAGAACGGCCCGATATAGGCATACCCCACCAGCCCGGCAAAAGCCAGGATAGCCAAATAGAACAACCACTTGACGATTTTTAGCACGATGAATCTGCCCGTTTTGTAACTGCTTTTCCCCAAACTATAACTGGCCTTTTGAACAAGATCACGTCATTGGTTCACTTCAGATGTGATTTGGGCGGGGGAGTGCCGAGGCGTGAGCGAAGCCAAGGCCTGGAAACTGAAGAAAACCGTTGTGCTGGTCGGTATGATGGGCGCCGGAAAGACCGCCGTGGGCAAGGCGCTGGCGGCGCGACTCGGGGCGCCCTTCCTTGATTCCGATGCCGAGATCGAAGCCGCAGCCAACATGAGCATCGCCGAGATTTTCGAACGCGACGGCGAGGCCTTCTTTCGCGACCGGGAGACCGAGGTGATCGACCGTCTGCTGGAGACGCAATGCGGTATCCTGTCGACCGGGGGCGGCGCATTCCTGTCGGACCGCAACCGCGAACTGATCTCGCTCAAGGGGGTTTCGGTCTGGCTGAATGCCGAGTTGAAGCTGCTTTGGGGGCGGGTCCGGCACAAGGACACCCGGCCGTTGCTACGCACCGATAACCCCTATCAGACCTTGCGGGCGCTCTATGACGCGCGGGTGCCTGTCTATGCGCAGGCCGATCTTGTCGTGGCGGCGCGCCCGGAATACAGCATTGAACAAATGACGGATCAGGTGGTGGATGCGCTCGCGCGGCGCCCTGACGTTCTGGAGGCAGGAACATGACCGAAATCGTACATGTCGCATTGGGAGAGCGCGCCTATGACGTGCATGTGGGGCCGGGTCTGCTGGAGCGGTCTGGTGCGCTGATTGCGCCACTGCTGCGGCGGCCGCGCGTGGTGGTGGTGAGCGATGACAAGGTCGGTCCGCTGCATCTTGAAACGCTGCGCAAGGGATTGGCCAAGAACGATATTTCGATGGAGGCGCTGACATTGCCCGCCGGAGAGGCAACCAAGTCATGGCCTCATCTGGAACGCACGGTCGACTGGCTGCTGGATCAGAAAGTGGAGCGCAACGATATCGTGATCGCACTGGGGGGCGGTGTGATCGGCGATCTGGTCGGTTTTGCCGCCGCTGTCCTGCGGCGCGGGGTGCGGTTCGTGCAACTACCCACCAGCCTGCTGGCGCAGGTCGACAGTTCGGTGGGCGGCAAGACGGGGATCAATGCCCGCCACGGCAAGAACCTGATCGGCGCCTTTCATCAGCCCAGCCTCGTTCTGGCGGATACCGATGTTCTGGGCACGCTCAGCCGCCGCGATTTCCTGACCGGCTACGGCGAGGTCGTGAAATACGGGCTTTTGGGAGATTCGGATTTTTTCCAATGGCTTGAGGTCAACGGTTCACGTGCTGCCGCCGGTGATATGGCCGCGCGCATCGCAGCCGTCAAACGCTCGGTCGAGATGAAAGCCGAGATCGTGGTACGCGACGAGACAGAACTGGGCGACCGCGCGTTGCTCAACCTCGGGCACACGTTCTGCCATGCGCTGGAGACGGCCACGGGATATTCGGACCGCCTGCTGCATGGCGAGGGGGTCGCGATCGGTTGCGCGCTGGCGTTCGAACTGTCGGCCCGGCTGGGGCTGTGCAGCCAGGAAGATCCGAGCCGCGTACGCGCCCATCTTCGCGACATGAATATGAAGGTCGATCTGGCTGATATCGAAGGAGATTTGCCGGATGCTGATGCTTTGGTCGATCTGATGGGCCAGGACAAGAAGGTACTGGACGGGCAGTTGCGCTTTGTGCTGGCGCGCGGGATCGGCGATGCGTTCGTTACATCCGATGTACCGCGCGAGGTGGTGCATGGGGTCCTGCAGGACGCGCTGAACGCCCGCTGAAGTGGCGTGACACTTGATCTGCAGTTGATGTGATTCAGGCCGGGGCGGCTTGGATCTTGCCGATCTCGTCCAGCTTTTCGCGCAGGGCCACTTTGTCGAGCTGATCCATCGGCAGGTTCACGAAGACCGAAATGCGGTTGCGCAGCATCCGGTATGTTTCGGCAAAGGCAAGTGCCTGTTCGGCTTCGGTGCCCGTGACGGCGACGGGATCGGGCAGGCCCCAATGGCCGTTGGTCGGCTGGCCGGGCCAGATCGGGCAGACCTCATTCGCGGCATTGTCACAAACGGTGAATACGAAATCCATCTGTGGCGCGCCCGGCGCGGCAAATTCGTCCCAGCTCTTGGCGCGCAGATCGCCGGTGGGGTGGCCCATGCTGTCCAGCAGGTACAGGGCGCGGGAATGTGGCGCGCCCTTGGGATCACTGCCAGCCGAAAAGGCGCGGAACCTGCCGCTGCCTTCGCGGTTCAGGATCGCTTCGGCCATGATCGAACGGGCAGAGTTACCGGTGCAGAGGAAAAGAACGTTCTTGATCGTGTCGGGCATGGTGGGCTCCTGTGCAAGAAGGACATTAGCCCCTCTTACCCACCAAGTTTGACAATCGCGTGACGTTTCTTGCCGGCGCTCAGCTTGATCGGGCTTGCCAACGCGGCTGCGTCGATCATCAGGCCCGCATCGGTCAGCGGCGCATCGTCAATACGGGCGCCGTTTTCGGCGATCAGCCGCTTGGCCTCCTTGCCCGAACCAGCCAGCCCTGCGCGCACGATGAGTTGCACGATCGAAATACCGTCGCCGACGTCGTCCGCAGACAATGCGAGCGTGGGAAGATCGTCGCCGACGCCGCCCTTCTCGAACACTTCGCGTGCGGTTGCCTCGGCGGCCTGCGCGGCCTCGGCGCCGTGCAGCAGCGTTGTCACCTCGTTGGCGAGGATGATCTTGGCGGCATTGATTTCGGAGCCTTCCAGCGCGCCGAGCCGATCACATTCATCCACGGGCAGTTCTGTATAGAGCTTGAGGAACCGGCCGGTATCGGCGTCGGTGGTGTTGCGCCAGAACTGCCAGAACTCGTAGGGGCTGAGCATGTCGGCATTCAGCCACACCGCGCCGCCTTGGGATTTGCCCATCTTGCGGCCGTCGGAGGTGGTCAGCAGCGGTGAGGTCAGCCCGTAAATCTCGTGATCCAGCACCCGGCGGGTGAGGTCGATCCCGTTGATGATATTGCCCCACTGATCCGAGCCACCCATCTGCAACAGGCAGCCATAGCGGCGGTTCAGTTCGAGGAAATCATAGGCTTGCAGGATCATGTAGTTGAATTCGAGGAAAGACAGCGATTGCTCGCGGTCGAGCCGCGATTTCACGGATTCAAATGACAGCATCCGGTTGACCGAGAAATGCCGCCCGATGTCGCGCAGGAATTCGAGGTAGTTCAACCCGTCCAGCCATTCGGCGTTGTTGATCATGATGGCGTCTTGCGGGCCATCACCATAATTCAGGTAATTGGCGAAGACGCGCTGCATACCCGCAATGTTGGCGTCGATTTGTTCGGGGCCGAGGAGGGGGCGTTCGTCCGAGCGAAAGCTGGGATCGCCGACCTTGGTCGTGCCGCCGCCCATCAGGGTAATGGGTTTGTGTCCGGTCTTTTGCAGCCAGCGCAGCATCATGATGTTCAGCAGGTGGCCCACATGCAGCGACTGTGCCGTGGCGTCGTAGCCGATATAGGTGGGTACGATGCCGCGCGTGAGCGCGTCGTCCAGCCCCTGATAATCGGTGCAATCGGCAAGAAAGCCGCGCTCCATCATCGTTGCCATGAATTCGGATTTGGGGTGGTAGGTCATATCGCTTGTCCCGGATCGGTTTGAGCGGCATGTATATGGGGGGATAGGGCAAAGGAAAAGGCCATGTTGAAGGCCGGACGCCTATGGGCGCTGGGGACGATGTCGGGCACCTCTCTGGACGGTGTCGATGCGGCACTGATCGAGACTGACGGGCATGAGATATTTGCCTTTGGAGAAACTGCATATCGCGCCTATTCGGATGCCGAACGCGGCGTGCTGACAGCCGCGCTGGGGCGCTGGCCGGGGCAGGACGTGGCGCAGGCAGAGGCCGTTGTCATGGCCGCGCATCGCGAGGTTCTGCAGGGATTCGAGCGTGGTGCGCTGATCGGGTTTCACGGCCAGACACTGGCGCATGAGCCGCGCGGTCGCGGCACACACCAGATCGGCGACGGCGCGGCGCTGGCAGAGGCTCTGGGGCGCGCGGTGGTCTGGGATTTTCGCAGTGCCGATATCGAACTGGGCGGGCAGGGTGCGCCGCTGGCGCCGTTCTACCATTTTGCCTGCGCGCGGTACATCGGGGCGCAGGCGCCGCTGGCGTTTCTCAATCTGGGCGGCGTGGGCAACATCACCTGGGTTGATCCGCGCAAGGCCCGGCCCGAGGACGAAGGCGCGTTGCTTGCATTTGATACCGGTCCGGCCAACGCGCCGATTAACGATGTGATGATGGCTCGCCGGGGGGAACCCTTTGACCGGGATGGCCGGCTGGCGAAGGTGGGCAATGTGGTGGATGGCGCGCTGGAGCTGTTTCTGGACGAGCCCTATTTCATGCAGATGCCGCCGAAATCACTGGACCGGGACGCGTTTGCCGACATGATCGGGCTGGTGGGGGAATTGAGCGATGCCGACGCGGTGGCAACCCTGACCGGCATGGTCGCGGCGGCTGTGCTGCGCGGGATGGAGCATTGCCCGACGCCGCCCGAACGCATGCTGGTCACCGGCGGCGGGCGGCACAATCCGGTGATGATGGAGATGCTGAGCGTCGCGCTCGATTGTCCGGTGGAGCCGGTCGAGGCTGTTGGACTGGATGGCGACATGCTCGAGGCTCAGGCTTTTGGCTATCTGGCGGTGCGCGTGGCGCGCGGCCTGCCCACATCCGCGCGTGGTACCACGGGGGTGCGTGCGGCCGTGTCGGGCGGGATATTGAGTAAGCCGGAGGTGTAGCGCATGGACTTCACGCTGAACGAGGGTGCCGGGGGCGGCGCGCGGCTGGGTCTGATCGTGCTTCAAACCGACGAGACGCTGGAATATGAGGCCCGCCAGGTGCTGGCGGGGCGCGATTCGCAGTTGTTGCATGCCCGAATCCCCAACCAGAACGAGGTAACGCCCGAGACGCTCGCCGAGATGGAATTGACCCTGCCCGCGACGGCGCGGTTGCTGCCGGCGGGACTTGAGGCGATTGGCTATGGCTGCACCTCGGCGGCGACGGTAATCGGAGAAGAGGCGGTGGCGCGCGCGGTGCAGGCGGTGCAGCCGGGCGTCCCGGTCACAAATCCGATAAGCGCGGTGAAAGCAGCGCTTGCGGCACTGGGGGCGCGGCGGATCGCGATGGTCACGCCCTACCTGCCGAGCGTTACGGGGCCGATGATCGCACTACTGGCGCGCGGGGGTGTCGAGGTGCTGCGCGAAATCAGCTTTGGCGAGGGCGACGACCGGCGGGTTGCGCGAATCGCGCCCGCTTCGACCCGGGCCGCGATGCTGGAGGCCGGGCGCGCGGAAGGGGTTGAGGCAGTCTTTGCCAGTTGCACCAATTTGCAGAGCTTCCCGATCATTGATGAGGTGGAGACAGTATTGGATCTGCCGGTGGTCACGTCCAACCAGGCGCTCTTGTGGTATATGCTGCGGCTCGCCGGAGCGGATGCTCGAGGCTGGGGGCCGGGGCGGCTCTTTCAGTTGTAGCAAGGCTTTCTTTTTCGCCGTTGCGATGGGTTTTTGCCGGGCAAAGGTATTTGTGGAAAGATGAAAGCGGGGCGGCGCGTACCTGTCGATGTTGTGGTGACCGGACGCGGAGTTTTGCCAAATTGCAAATTGCCCCCATATAGTAGGGGATTCCAGTAGATAGGGTTTGGCATATGGATGAGGACATTTCGCGCGGTGCGCGCGGCGATGCAGAGGGCATCCGCTATGCCAGCGAGTTGACGGGGCATGTGCGCTGGCTGGACGGGATTACCGGTGCGGCGCTGGGGGTTCTGGCGACAGCTTCGGGGATTTACACCTACCTTGGAGTGTCGTCGCTGCTGGATGATACAGGTGCGCTGAGCTTTGCGGCGGCCGCGTCCTATTCCATCGCGGTGTCGGTCGGCATCTTTGTTTTCTGGTCATACCTGATGCGACTGCTGCCGGCGGTGCGCACGATGGGTGCACGGATCGGGCTGATGGTGTCGATGCTTATCGGGTCGCTGGCGATCATCGCGATGTCGTCCTGGCTGAATGCTGCAGCACTGGCCGGGTCCGCCGCGGTCGAGCAGCACCTGGCGAAGACGGTGCAGGAATACCAGGCCTCACTGGAGCGGGCCAATCTGATCGCTGTTTCGGCGCAAGGGCTGGAGCGTGACGTGGCACGGGTGCGGCAATCGTTCGAGGATCTGAGCGAGCAGGAGGCCAATGGCGATCTGTCGGGGCTGGCGGGGCGCGGCGCGGTGTTCCGGGTCTTGCGGCAGAAATCGGATGAATTGCGCGGGCTGGAGGCGCAGATCGCCACCCAGGCGCCGCTGGTTGCGGCGGGCTTTGCCGAGGGCAACGCGATTCTCAGCCGGATGCGGGCGCTGACGGTGGAGCCGGGACCGGTCGAACCGCGATCGGTTCAGTTTTCCGAAGAGGCGGTGCGACTGGCCGGCATCATCACCCAACTGCGGCAATTGTCGGTCGCCCCACTGGTGACGCGCGCGGCGCAGGATCTCGCGGCCTCGGTGGTGCTGCCCGAGCTTGACGGGCGCACGGGGGCTGCGCGCGGCGATCAGCAGAGCACGATCACGTCGGTTCTGGAGGTGCTGGGGCAGCGGGCAGACACGCTGCGCAGCGCGGCAGAGACGGTGATTGCCATGCCGCCGCCGTCTGACACCACCTATACGCCGATCTCTGCTGCGGATGCGGTGATCCTTTACGCGGGCAATTTCGCGCCGTCCTGGGCGGGGGCGATCGCCATTGATCTGCTGCCTGCCGTGCTGGTGCTGATCCTCATGGTGGCGCAGGCCGCGATCCGCTCGGGCCGTGACGGCGTGCGGGTGGAAGAGACGCTGACCCTGTCGGAATTGCGCGGTGCGATGCAGGCGCTGCGCGAGATGGAGGCGATGCACGCGGCACCTGCACCCGAGGCCGAGCGCCCGACGCGCCAGCCCAGGACGGCGACGGGGCTGAAGCCGGTGGATGACGCCGGAAAAACCGGATGAGCCCGAGCGAAACGTCCCCACCGCGGCGCGGCTGGAACACGCGCCGGGTATTGCTGGCGGTGCTGGGGCTGCAACTGGGCATGGCCGTTTTCCTGGCCGGGTGGGATGTCATCAACGCCCTGCCGCAGATGGCCTGGCCGTCCCACCAGCCGCAGTTGACCACGCCCGTGACCCCGGGCGATCAGCAGCGACGCTACACGCCGCGCGACATGCCGTTGCCTGACACGCGGCCCGGCACGCCCGAACGCCCGTATCGCAATACCGCCGACATGCCGCAGCGGCTGGAATTTCGGCGCGAAGGCGATGTGCTGCTCGCGACGGGGACAATCGAGGCGGGTGATGCGCTCCGGTTTCAGGAGGCTCTGGCGCGCGAACCGGACCTGAGCCGCGTGCGGTTGAACAGCCCCGGCGGATCAGTGCGCGATGCGCTGGAGATCGGCCGCAGCCTGCGCGCGGCGGGGTTGGAGACGGTGATGGACGCGCAAGATGTGTGTTTCTCGGCCTGCCCTTACATGTTGGCAGCAGGGACCGCGCGCCGGGTGCATGCGGATGCACAGGTGGGGGTGCACCAGCATTACTTTGGCAAGAGCACGGTATTGCCTGCGTTTCTGGCGGTGGAGGATATCCAGCGCGGGCAGGGCGAGGTGATGAGCTATCTCGACGCGATGGGCGTGGACACGCTTGTGATGCGGCATGCGCTGGCGACGCCGCCGGACGAGATCTATGTCCTGTTGCAAAGCGAGTTGCTGGAATACCGGCTGGTGACGGACGTGGTGGAGTAGGAGCTCGCGACACGCTTTAGCGGGTGAGCATCTTCATGCCGCGCGAGAGACCTTCGAGGGTCATCGGAACCATGCGCGCATCGAAGATTTCCTGGATCATCAGCGTCGACTGAGTATGATTCCAGCGATTTTCCGGCACCGGGTTTATCCAGACGTGATCGGGCCACTGTTCGCGGGCTCGGGTCAGCCAGACCTGCCCGGATTCGGGATTCCAGTGCTCATTCGCCCCGCCGGGATAGGCGATCTCGTAGGGGGACATGGCGGCGTCGCCCACAAAGATGCATTTGTAGTCGGGGCCATAGGTGTTGAGCACTTCGTGCGTGGGGGTCTGCGCATCCCAGCGGCGGCGGTTGTCGCGCCAGACGCCCTCGTAGAGGCAGTTGTGGAAATAGTAATATTCGAGATGCTTGAATTCGGCACGAGCGGCCGAGAAAAGTTCCTCCACGACGCGGATATGGCTGTCCATCGAGCCGCCGACATCGAGAAAGAGCAATATCTTGACCGCGTTGCGCCGCTCGGGGCGGGTCTGCACATCAAGATAGCCGTGCTCGGCGGTGGCGCGGATCGTGCCATCGAGGTCCAGTTCTTCGGCGGCGCCGTCGCGGACCCATTGGCGCAGGCGTTTCAGGGCCACCTTGATGTTGCGCGTGCCCAGTTCCACGTCGCCATCGAGGTTGCGGAACTCGCGTTTGTCCCAGACCTTGACCGCGCGCTGGTGACGCGATTTGTCCTGGCCGATACGAACGCCTTCGGGGTTGTAACCATAGGCGCCGAAAGGCGAGGTGCCTGCGGTGCCTATCCATTTATTGCCGCCCTGGTGACGGCCCCGCTGTTCCTTGAGCCGCTCCTTCAGGGTTTCCATCAGCTTGTCAAAACCGCCGAGCGCCTCGATTTCGGCCTTTTCGGCATCGCTCAGGTGCTTTTCAGCCAGTTTTTCCAGCCATTCGGCGGGCAGGTCCACGGCATCGAGCACGTCCTCGGCGGTGAGACTGTCGAGCCCCTCGAAGCTGGCGGCGAAGGCCCGGTCGAAGAGGTCGATGTGGCGTTCGTCCTTCACCATCGACGCGCGGGCAAGGTAATAGAACGCCTCGACATCATAGGTGGCGAGCCCGGCGCTCATCCCGTCGAGAAATGTCAGGTACTCGCGCAGGCTGACCGGAACGCCGGCCTTTCTGAGGGTCTCGAAGAATGGCAGGAACATCGCGGCGCTCAGCGCATGATGCGGTCAAGCGCGATGGTGGCGAAAAGCCCGGCCAAAGCGAAGGCCAAGGCGTAGACGACGGCATATTGCAGGATATCCGCGATGCGGCCCTTGCGGCGGCGGGCCTGATAGGCCCCAAGCGCGGCGCCGATGAGGGCCGCTAGCACGATGATCATGGCTTACCCGTTTATTCCCTTTAGCGGGTTCAGGGCCGCTACCTCGCGCAGTTTCGCACGCACGGCCCAATCCGCGCCGTATCCGTAACGTGCCCAGCCGAGGCTGTCCAGACGCACGATGCGGGCTTCCGCGATGCGGCCGGTCAGTTCCAGCGCTTCGGCGCGCAGCATCATCAACGAGGCTAGAAGGGCGGCGTTTTCGTGCTGCTCGGCCACGGCCAGTTGCGCTGTGACAAGGTTCAGGGCGACATCACCGCGGCCATGCGCGATGGCATAGGCGGCCAGTTGTGCCGCGGTGTGGGCGCGGTGCAATGCGGTGCCGGGGCTGCGCCGGAAATAGGCATCGGCGGCGGCGAACTGGTTCTGCGCATAGTCCGGGTCGCTGTTCTGCGTCAGGCGGCCAAGCGCGTAATGGCTGAAGCCCCGGCGCTGATCGGTCCAGCCTGAGGTTTCGGCGATGCGCAATGCGGCCTGTGCGGCGCTGCGTCGCTGTCCCGGGCCGGCACCGGGGCCAAGCGCGGTCTGGATCGCGCGGATCCACGCGCGGGGCGTGGCGCTGACAGGGCGCGGCGCGATATGTTCGCCGTGCGGGTTGAGACGGGCCAGGATGCCGGGCAGGCGGGCGGCTACGTCCGCGCGCGACATGCCGGAATGCAGCTCCGGGGCGTAATAGGCGCGCAGGATCAGCATGTCGAACCCGGTGAGCACCGTGTGCACGTTATCGTCGTTGAAGACCGAGTCGGGCAGCCGGTAGAGATCGTTGAGCGGGCCGATCGCCTGGGCCAGTTCCTCGTGCAGGCAATCGCGCACCTCTTGCGGGGCGGCATCGCTGGGCACGAAAATCGCGATCTTGGTCCGTCTGGTCAATGTGCTCCAGTTCGTCTGGCGCGAGCGCTTGGCCGAGCGGTATTGCGACAGGCGCGAGATGTTGGGCACGACGAAACACGCGGCCTGCGGCAGGTGGCGCCGGATCTCGGCGCGCGGCACCGCCTCGATCGTGATATTTGCATTGGCGTTGGTGACCTGGCTGATATTGATGCCCGCCTCGGAGCGCAGACGATGCAGCAAGCGGCCCAGATCGGGCTGAAGCGTGGGGGGCGGGGTGCCGATCACGCGGACCGAGATCGGGCCTTCGAAGCGCGACAGCACTTTCAGTTCGCGCCCGGATTCGAGCTGTAGGCTGAGATCGAGGAAGTCGCGGGCGATGTCCCGATTGGAGCGCGCGGGCGGTGTCGGGCGCGCCACGGCAAAGACCTTGATCGGGGGCATCGAGGTTTGGGCAAGTGTCGCGGCGCGCGTGGTCACGTCGCTCGAGGCACCCGGCATGCAAGCCCCGAGCAAGAGGCAGATTGGCAAAATCAGTCGGCGCATAAGGTCCCCGAAAAAAGAATTGTCACCCGAAACCTTGCGACCAACGCAGCAGAGAGCCCCGGTCGCGATCACAGCGAAAAAGAACGCGAACCACGGCCGGCGCAGGCCATGATATCGTCCCGGCCTACGCCAGAGCCGGGTCGCGGGCAATGTTGTAACTCATCCTGACGTCTGTAAGGAGCATTTGGGGCGAAAATGCGGCCTGATCTCTCTGCGCGATCCCGGAAGATATTTTGTCATTTCTACAGTATCTTAACGTTCAAGTCTGCGCCTGCCAAGGTCATCAGGCCAGGCGTCGGGCGCATCCTGCAAAAGCGCGGCGCATCTAGCGTTGTCGGCGCGCCATGAAGGCCAGACGCTCGAACAGATGCACGTCCTGTTCGTTCTTCAGCAGCGCGCCATGCAGGCGGGGCAGGGCGTCGGCACCGCTCTTTTTCAGGTCTTCGGCGGTCAGATCCTCGGCCAGCAACAGTTTGAGCCAGTCAAGAACCTCGGAGGTTGAAGGTTTCTTCTTGAGGCCCTGTTGGTCGCGAATTTCGTAGAATTGCGTGAGCGCGACGCTGAGCAGCGAGTCCTTGATGTTCGGATGGTGTACCGCGACGATCTTCTTCATCGTCTCCATGTCGGGAAAGCGGATGTAGTGGAAAAAGCATCGCCGCAGAAAGGCATCCGGCAGTTCTTTTTCGTTGTTGGAGGTGATGATCACGATCGGACGATGGCGCGCCGAGATCGTTTCGCCGGTTTCGTAGACGTGAAACTCCATCTTGTCGAGTTCCTGCAGCAGATCGTTGGGGAATTCGATATCGGCTTTGTCGATCTCGTCGATCAGCAGCACCACCTTTTCATCAGCGTCAAAGGCCTGCCACAGCTTGCCGGGGCGGATGTAGTTGGCCACGTCATGCACCTTCTCTTCGCCCAACTGACTGTCGCGAAGGCGGCTGACGGCGTCGTATTCATACAGGCCCTGATGCGCCCGAGTCGTCGATTTGATGTTCCATTCGATCATCCGTAACCCGAGGCCCCGGGCGACCTGGCGGGCCAGTTCGGTCTTGCCAGTACCGGGCTCGCCCTTGACCAGCAGCGGGCGTTCCAGAGTGACGGCGGCATTCACCGCGATGGTCAGGTCATGGGTGGCGACGTAATCGTCCGTGCCTTCGAATTTCATCACGTTTTCAATCCTTTTCGTGCCGTTACTCATCGGCGTCGCGCGGCACAGTAACGAGAGGGGCAAAACACATCAATGCATCGTGATTGTCTAGTGACATTCGACCTTTCATGCAGTAGACGCTGGCTCAAAAGGGGACACAAGGTGTCGAAACCGGATATCAAAAACAGCCTTGATGTTGATGAGGGTAAGCATATGAAAACAGAAGTTTTCTTGCCGGAGGACTATCGACCGGTCGATGACGAACCGTTTATGAACGAGCGGCAGCTGGAATATTTCCGGCGTAAACTGCTGGATTGGCGCGATGATCTGCTGGCAGGCAGCCGCGACACGATCGAGGGTTTGCAGGACGGCACCCGCGCAATCCCCGATGTGGCCGACCGGGCGAGTGAAGAGACCGACCGCGCGCTAGAGTTGCGCACCCGCGATCGCCAGCGCAAATTGGTGGCCAAGATAGACCAGGCGCTGCGCCGGATCGAAGATGGCGAATACGGATATTGCGAAATGTCCGGCGAGCCGATCAGCCTCAAGCGGCTGGATGCGCGCCCGATCGCGACCATGACCCTGGAAGCGCAGGAGCGCCACGAGCGCCGCGAAAAGGTCCACCGCGACGACTGACCGCGCCGAAATCGAAGAAATTGCTGACGCCGGGGCTTTCGCTCCGGCGTTTTTCGTTTCATCACCGGTCGCATGGATATGCATGCATTGAAGATTGCCGTGATTGGCGGTGGGATCGGCGGATTGGCCGTGGCCCGTGCCTGTGCGCTGCGCGGTGCGCGCGTCACGCTCTATGAACAAGCTCCCGCCATCACCGAGGTCGGCGCGGGATTGCAGATCAGCCCGAACGGTTTCGCGGTGCTGCGGGCGCTTGCTCTGGGCGATGCGTTGCGCGGCGCGGGGCAGCAGGCCCGCGGGATCGCACTGCATGACTATCGCGGCGCGCGGGTGGTGCGGCTGGATCTGGGGGCCTTGCAAGAGCGTGACTACTGGTTCGTTCACCGGGCCGACCTGATCGACATCCTGCATCGCGGCGCACTGGATGCAGGGGTAACGATCCGACTGGGTGCCAAGGTGCATGACGCCGGGCCGGGGCCGGCCCTGCGGATGGATGCGGGTACGCAGAGCGCCGATCTGGTGATTGGCGCGGACGGGCTGCATTCGGTGCTGCGCCCGGCGCTGAATGGCGCCACTGCGCCGTTTTTCACCGGTCAGGTCGCGTGGCGCGCCACTGTGCCTGCTCCCGGTTCAGCCACGGCCGAGGCACGGGTGGACATGGGGCCGCGCCGGCATCTGGTCAGTTATCCGCTGCGCGACGGGCAGTTGATGAACCTTGTGGCGGTCGAGGAGCGCGCCGCGTGGACCGCAGAAAGCTGGAGCCACGAAGGCAATCCCGACCAGCTGCGCGCGCAGTTTTCCGGGTTCGGCCCCGCGGCGCAGGCGCTTTTGGCGCGGGTGGACATGGTGCATCAATGGGGCCTCTTCCGGCATCCGGTCGCGGCGGTCTGGGGCCGGGACGGTGTGGCGCTTCTGGGCGATGCGGCGCATCCGACGCTGCCATTCATGGCGCAGGGGGCGTGCATGGCGCTGGAAGATGCGTGGGTTCTGGCCGCGATGGTGGCGGCCAAGCCGGACATGGGCACAGCCCTGGCCGCCTATCAGGACAAGCGCGAAGGGCGGGTGCGGCGCGTCGTGAGTGCAGCGAACGGCAATGCGTGGAAATATCACCTGTCCTTTGCGCCGCTGCGGTTTGCGGCCCATTCCGTGATGCGGCTGGGGGGGCTGGTCGCACCGGTACGGATGATGCGGCAGTTCGACTGGATCTATGGGCATGACGTGACGGCCGAGAGGTAGCCCGCGCTACCGTTTCTTCAACGGCACACCGTAGAGTTCCATCTTGTGGCCGGTCAGGCGGTAGCCCAGCTTGGCCGCGATCTTTTCCTGCAGGGCCTCGATCTCGGGGTCGACGAATTCGATCACATCGCCGGTCTTGAGGTCGATCAGGTGGTCGTGATGTTCGCGCTCGGCATCCTCGTAGCGGGCCCGCCCGTCGCCGAAATCGACCTTTTCCAGAATGCCGCTTTCCTCGAACAGTTTGACCGTCCGGTAGACCGTGGCGAGCGATATCCGCGGATCACGGGCGCTGGCACGGGCAAAGAGCTCGTCGACATCAGGATGATCATCGGACTCTTCCAGCGCAGCGGCAATGGTTCGTCTTTGGTCAGTCATGCGCAGACCCTTGGCCGCGCAACGGTCGATAATGGTTTCGATCATGGTCAGTCTCACGCCCGGTGTTCCCTACGAATACGGGGTTTGGCAGGCGGATTCCACCGCTATTCGGCGTTTGTTTTTGACGATACGGTTGACTTTGCTGCGTTGCAGTATCATATGCCTCTCAACCGACATTTCCTGCCGCGTGAGCAGCGGGCAGCCAAGATGGCCTGCCACTACATATGAAATGTCGCGGAATGATCCCAAAATCACGCGTGGGGCCAGCCGTCTGAACGGCGTTATGGCATCTCCGCCGTTGCGTCAGGACCCGGGCGGAACCACGACCATCGCAGGGCGCGCCGCGTTTCTGTGTAGAAATTGCGGCGTCCTGTATTGGGCGTCCGAAAGGATATAAATTTGAATTTGTTTGAAGAAATGGGGCTGCCCAGCAGCCTGGTCAAGAAACTCGCCGCACAGGGCATTACCGATCCGACACCAATCCAGAGCCATGCGATCCCGCATGCGCTGAATGGTTTCGACGTGATGGGCCTGGCCCAGACCGGCACCGGCAAGACCGCAGCATTCGGTCTGCCGTTGATTGCGCGAATGATGGAGCAAAACACACGGCCGGGGCCCAAAGCGGTTTCCAGCCTGATCCTTGCCCCTACGCGCGAACTGGCCGGCCAGATCCGCGATACACTGTTGCCGCTGGTTCGTGACACGCCGATGAAAATCGGTGTTGTTGTGGGCGGGCAGTCAATCAACGTCCAGATCAACCGTCTGGACAAAGGCACGCATATCCTGGTGGCGACACCGGGTCGCCTGTTGGATCTGTTGGATCGCCGCGCGGTGCGTCTGGACGAGGCAAAGTTCCTCGTGCTGGATGAAGCTGACCAAATGCTTGACCTTGGTTTCATCCACGCGTTGCGCAAGATTGCCGGCATGATCCCCGCCGATCGTCAAACCATGCTTTTCTCGGCAACGATGCCAAAGCAGATGGAAGAGATCGCAGGAAGCTACCTCAAGAACCCCAAGCGGGTGCAGGTTGCGCCCCCGGGCAAGGCCGCTGACAAAGTGACGCAAGAGGTGCATTTCATCGCGAAAGCGGAGAAGCCGGGCCTGCTGATCGAGTTGCTGGACAAGCACCGCGACGAACGTGCGCTGGTCTTTGGCCGCACGAAACACGGGTCTGACAAGCTGGCCAAGAAGCTGGAAACAGCTGGTTATGCCGTGGCCACCATCCACGGCAACAAAAGCCAAGGCCAGCGTGATCGTGCGCTCAGGGCGTTCCGTGATGGCGACGTCAGGGTTCTGGTCGCGACCGATGTGGCCGCACGGGGTCTGGATATTCCAGACGTCAAGCACGTCTATAACTACGAGTTACCGAACGTGCCGGAAAACTATGTGCACCGGATCGGACGCACGGCGCGGGCGGGCAAGGATGGCGCGGCGATCGCGTTCTGTGCACCCGACGAAATGGGCGAACTGAAGGATATCCAGAAGACGATGGGCATCGCGATTCCCGTCGCTTCGGGGCGCGCATGGGCAGACCTGCCTGATCCGACGGCCAAGCCCAAAGGGCGCGGTGGCCCCGGTGGTGGACGCGGTGGCCGACGCGGGACCGGTGGACCGAAAGGTGGTGCCGGAGCGCATGGCGCGCCGGGTGGTGCGGGCAAACCGCAACAGCGGCGTCGTCGGCGCAGTGGTGGTGGGAGCGGGCCGCAGGCTGCGGCCTGAGCCCATTTCCCTGTCGTTTTTGCTCGGTGCAGTCGGAGTGACCCGCGCCGGGTAAATGCCAGATCACCGATTTGATCCTGCCAGAGGCGTGCCGTTGATGTTCGGCACGCCTCTGGCGCGTTTGGCGCGGGTGAATAGGGCACGCAGGTATCACCGCCGCGTTTCCACCAGTTGCGCCACCGCGCCGGCCGGCTCAAACCAGATCTGGCTCGCGCCCCATACGGTTTGCCAGCCGCGCCACCGTCAACCCCTGCACGATGATGGAGAATATCACGATCATGTAGGTCGCGGTCAGGATCAGCGGCTTCCATTCGCCTTCAGGCAGGCTGAGCGCCAGCGCGACCGAAATCCCGCCCTTCAGCCCACCCCATGTCATGATCGGGATCACCCCGCGTGAAAAGTCGCGGAACGGGCGCAGCATGAGAACCGGGATCGCCACCGCCGCAAGCCGCCCGATCAGCGCCAGTGCGATCGCCATTGCCCCGGTCGTCAAAATATCGGCCCCGAAGGCGATAGCGAACACCTCGAACCCGATCATCAGGAACAGCACGGCGTTCAGGATCTCGTCGATCAGTTTCCAGAACCCGTCGACATATTGCCGGGTTTCCGCGCTCATCCCGTATTTTGCGCCGACATCGCCAATCAGCAGCCCGGCGCAGACCGCCATGATCGGCGCCGAGATATGCAGCCACACCGCCAGTTCGTAGCCGCCGAACGCAAGGCCCAGCGTCAGCAGCACTTCGAGCGAGTAGTCGTCGATCAGGCGCATCACCCGGAATGTCAGCCAGCCGAGCACCAGCCCGAGCATCGCACCGCCCAACGCCTCGCGCAGAAACAGGGTGCCGGCCCCCAGAAGCCCGCTATCGCCGTGATGTTCCCCCGACGGGAAGGCGATGCCGACCAATACCAGGAACACCACATAGCCAACGCCGTCGTTAAAGAGCGACTCACCCGCAATCTGCGTCTCCAGCGATTTCGGCAGATTCGCCTCGCGCAGCACGCCCAGCACGGCCACCGGATCGGTGGGCGAGACCAGCGCGCCAAAGACCAGCGCCACCAGCAGCGGCATGCCGGTGAGCCAGCTGAAGCCCACGCCGATAATCACGGTCGAGAGGCCAACCCCGATGGTGGCCATCAAGAACACCAGCAGCCATTCCGCCCGAAGGTCCGAGATCTTGACATGCAACGCCCCGGCAAAGAGCAGCAGCCCCAGCATCCCCTCCAGCAGGGCGTCGGAGAAATCGATGCCGGTGACAAAGCCGCGCACCTGATCGGCAACGCCGAGCGCGGGCCAGATCAGATCGATCCCCAACAGGCCGAATGACGCAAAGAGCGCAACGACCAGAATGCCGATCGACGAGGGCAATTTGAGGAAAAGATAGTTGATCGCCCCAAACGCGCCCGCGAGGACGATCAGCAGCGAGGTGATTTGCAGGATCGTCATGGGATGAAAGCTCCGCCTGTCGCGTTTCGGACAGGCGTAACACGCGCGGCGTGCCGGGGGAACAACGCGTTAAGCCGACGCCCGGTGGCCGCCAAACGCATCAAGTGCCGCAGAATGTCTGCTGCACCACCTCGGAAGGCTCGGGCGGGCGCATCAGGTCGTGCGCCTCGGGCTGGTCTTGATACGGGTGCGAGAGCACATCAAGCAGCCGCTCGAATGGCGCCATGTCGCCTGCGACGGCGGCGTTGATCATCTGTTCGATCCGGTGATTGCGCGGGATGAAGGCAGGGTTGGCCGCATCCATGCGTGCCTGCCACCCCGTCTCTTGCGCCACGCGGGCCTGCCAACGGGCCTGCCAGGGATCAAACCGGGTGGGATCGAGAAACTGATCGCGCGCCTGTGCGCTGGCCAGATTGCGGAATGTGTTGGTGAAATCCGCGCGCCCTTCGGCCATGAGGGTCAAAAGGTCGTCGATCAACCCGCGATCAGCCTCGGTCGCGGCGGCCAGGCCGATCTTGGCCCCGAAAAGACGCAGCCATTCGGCGTCTGCGATCCCTGGCACGGCGTGCACGATCTCGGTAAAGCTGGCGATGGCCGCCTCCTGATCGGGCATCAAGGGCACCAACGAAGTGGCAAGCTGCGCCAGATTCCAGGTGATCACGTTGATCTGGTTATCATAGGCGTAGCGGCCCTGCGCATCGATCGAGCTGAACACGGTTTGCGGGTGATAGGTGTCGAGGAACGCGCAAGGCCCGTAATCGATCGTCTCGCCTGAAATGGCGGTGTTGTCGGTATTCATCACCCCGTGGATGAACCCCACCGACAGCCAGCGCGCCACCAGTTCCGCCTGCCGCTGCGCGACCGCGCGCAGCAAGCCTTCAGGGCCTTCTGCCTGTGGGTAATGCCGTTGCAAGACGTGGTCGCAGAGCGTCTGCAAGGCGTCCGTGTCCCGCCGGGCCGCAAAGTACTGAAACGTGCCAACGCGGATATGGCTGGCGGCGACGCGGGTCAGTACGGCACCGGGCAGGGCGCCCTGTTCGCGGTAAACCGGCTCGCCCGTGGCGACGGCGGCCAGCGCACGGGTGGTCGGCACGCCTAGGGCATGCATCGCCTCGCTGATCACATATTCGCGCAGGACCGGTCCCATCCAGGCGCGCCCGTCGCCCATGCGGCTGTAGGGGGTGGGGCCAGAGCCCTTGAGCTGGATATCGCGGCGCTGTCCATTGCTGTCCACCACCTCGCCCAGCAGGTTGGCGCGCCCGTCACCAAGGGCTGGGTTAAACCCGCCGAACTGGTGGCCTGCATAGGCTTGCGCCAGTGGTATCGCGCCGCCCGGAACGCGGTTGCCCGAAAATACCTCGGCCAGCTCATCTTCCGGTCCGGGGGTGATCCCAAGCTCTTCGGCCAGCGCGGTGTTGAAGCGCAGGAGTTGCGGCGTGCGCACCGGTTTGGGATTGATCCGGGTGTGGAAATGCGGCGGCAATCGCGCATAGCTGTTATCAAAGGGGATATGGAGGCTCATGATCCCTAACTAATCGCTCTGCACATGAAATCCAGCCTTTGTTTGCGGCACGGCCGGTGCCGCGCTTCTTTACTGGGCAAATACTCAAAAGCGCCGGGTCATCAGCATATATTGCTCTCGCGGCTCGAAGTGCAGCTTAGCATAGAGCGCGCGGGCCTTTTCGTTGTCGCGCCGGACCTCCAGATGCAGCGCTTTGAGGCCTGCGCCCGCCAATGCCTTGGGCAGGGAGTTCAGGATTTCGCTGCCGATGCCGCGCCCGCGCACACCGGGGCGGATGTAGATCTCGTCAAGAAACCCGTCGAGCCCGCCGAATTCCAGCGACCAGCCGAAACACACCACCGCATAGCCGATGGGCGCTCGCACCGGGCCGACGATGTAGACCGCGCCATGCGGCGACCCTTCGAGCAGCGGCACCAGCGCCGCGCGCAGAGTGTCAGGGTCAGGCGGCAGGCCCTCTTCGATCTGGAAGGCCGTGCAGAGCGGCATCAACCGGTCCAGATCGTCAGGTTTGGCAAGGGTCAGTGCAGTCACAAGCGGGCCAGCCTTTCAGTCAGCAGAGCAAAGAAACCATCTACATCCAGATCACCGATAAAAAGCGCATTCGGCGCGCGATCCGTGACGCCCCACCAGTCGGCGACGGTCATTCCCATGGTCAACTCGGACGCGGTTTCAACCATGACATTGACGTGTCGGCCGGTGAAGAGTTCCGGGGCGATCAGGTAGGCGGTCACGCACGGGTCGTGCAACGGCGCGCCGAGGCTGCCGTATTTCGACTTGTCGTAGCGCTCGAAGAAATCCGTCATTTGCGCCACCGCCATACCGATGGGGGTGCCAAGTGCGCGAAAGGCGTCGTTGCGGGTGCGTGTCACCAGCGCCTTGTGTGTCACATCGAGCGGCATCACCGTGATCGGCGCGCCAGCGGAAAACACGATATCGGCCGCGTCGGGGTCCACGTAGATGTTGAATTCCGCCGTGGGCGTGACATTGCCCACTTCGAAATAGGCCCCGCCCATGAGGACGATTTCCTGCACCTTTTCAATAATATCCGGCGCCTTGTTAAATGCTGTCGCGATATTGGTGAGCGGCCCGATAGGGCAAAGCGTGACGGTGCCCGCATCATGGCGGCGCAGCGTGTCGATGATAAACTCTGTGGCGTGCCGGTCCTGCATGGGCATTGTCGGCTCGGGCAGGTCCGGCCCGTCAAGGCCGGTGCGGCCATGCACATGCTCCGCAGTGACCAGCGCGCGTCCCAGCGGCCGGTCGCATCCGGCAAAGACCGGGATGTCCGGCCGGCCCGCCAGTTCGCAGATGATCCGGGCGTTGCGCGTGGTCAGATCAAGCGGCACGTTGCCCGCGACGCAGGTAATGCCCAGAAGGTCGATTTCATCCGGGCTGGCCAGGGCCAGCAGGATGGCCACGGCGTCGTCCTGTCCGGGATCGGTGTCGATGATGATCTTGCGCGCGTTCATGCGCGCGACCATGCAACGCGCGCCGCACATTGTCCATGTGGCGCAGGTTCAGGTGGACGAAGTTTGCCGGTAGTGGCGCAGCACGTATAGCCGGATGGCCGACGCAAGGCCGAGATCGGCCCCGCGTTCGGCATCAATTTCGGCTGCCAACGCGTTGACAGGTATTGATTTTTCCGCCGCAATCTGGCGGAAGGCCTGCCAGAATTCATCCTCCAGCGAGACGCTGGTGCGGTGACCGCGCAGCGTCAGGGAGCGTTTGGCAGGCCGCTGTGTCATGGCGCGATCATCGCAAGGTCAGGTTTCGCGTTTCTTGGCGTCCAGGTTTTCCGAGATCTTCTGTGCCTTGGCCTTCAGCAGCTCCTTTTGCGCCTTGGTCTGCCCAAACTGGACGGCGTTTTCGTCTGCACGGGCGCGGCGAGAGGCGCGGTTGCGCTCTTTCCTGGCCTTGTTCATGTTCAGCGGAGTTGTCATTTTGGTCCTACCATGTTTTCGGGTCTTACGACCCGGTCAAATGTTTCGGCGTCGACAAAGCCCAGGGCGATGGCCTCTTGCTTCAGCGTTGTGCCGTTCTTGTGTGCGGTCTTGGCGACCTTGGTCGCGTTATCATAGCCGATTTCGGGGGCCAGTGCAGTGACAAGCATCAGGGATTCGCGCATCAGCTTGTCGATACGGGTTTCATCCGCTTGCAGCCCGACAACGAGATTGTCGGTAAAGGTCGAAGCTGCGTCGCCCAGAAGTTGCATGGATTGCAATACGTTATAGGCCATCATTGGCTTGTAGACGTTCAGCTCAAAATGCCCCTGTGACCCGGCAAAGCCCACGGCGGCGTCATTGCCCATCACTTGTGCGCAAACCTGAGTAAGCGCCTCGCATTGAGTCGGGTTCACCTTGCCGGGCATGATCGAGCTGCCCGGCTCATTTTCAGGCAGGATCAGCTCGCCCAGCCCGCAGCGGGGGCCGGAGCCGAGAAAGCGAATGTCGTTTGCGATCTTGAAGAGCGAGGCGGCCACGGTTTTCAGCGCGCCGGAGATTTCCACCATCGCGTCATGGGCGGCCAGCGCCTCGAACTTGTTTGGTGCGGTGACGAAGGGCAGGCCGGTGATTTCGGCCATGTTGCGGGCGACCATCACATCCCAGCCCTTGGTGGTGTTGAGCCCAGTGCCGACGGCGGTGCCGCCCTGCGCCAGTTCATAGATCCGGCCCAAAGCATCCTTGATGCGCTGGATGCCCATGGCGACCTGATGGGCGTAGCCGGAAAATTCCTGCCCCAGGGTCAGCGGTGTGGCGTCCTGCGTATGGGTGCGGCCGATCTTGATGATATCGCCCCAGGCATCGACCTTGGCTTGCAGGGCCGCGTGCAGCTTCTCCAGACCGGGCAGGGTGACGTCATTCGCCATCATCGCCGCCGAGATATGCATCGCGGTGGGGAAAGTGTCATTCGACGATTGGCCCATGTTGCAGTGATCATTGGGGTGAACCGGATCCTTGGAACCGATGGTGCCGCCAAGCAGCTCGATCGCGCGGTTGGCGATCACTTCGTTGGCGTTCATGTTCGACTGGGTGCCTGATCCGGTCTGCCAGACCACCAGCGGGAAATTGTCGTCCAGCTTGCCGGCGATCACTTCGCCCGCTGCTTCGATGATGGCATTGCCGCGTTTTTCGTCCAGCTTACCCAGTTCGATATTGGCCTGCGCGCAGGCTTTTTTGATCACACCGAGGGCGCGCACGATGGCCACGGGCTGTTTTTCCCAGCCGATGGGGAAATTCAGGATCGAGCGTTGGGTCTGTGCGCCCCAATATTTGTCGGCGGGTACTTCGAGCGGGCCAAAGCTGTCGGTTTCGGTGCGGGTGGCGGTCATGTCGCGGCTCTCCTTGGAAGGTTGTGCCAAGTCATACCGTCTGGCGCGGAAAGTTCAATGTGGCGTGTGCTGGCACAACGCATGACGGGCGATTATGCGACCGCAAACCGCAGACCCGGTGCTGCGGACGATGCCTTGATTTATGGCGCGGGGAACGCGGCGGGCAAGTTGCCTATTTGCGAAAGCTGTCGAGGCTGACAATCTCGGCGTCGGGCTTGACCGGCGGGGCCGCATCCTCTTCGACCTCGGTCTCTTCCTCGTCCTCGTTTTCCTGTGTCTCGAACCGCAGCCCGAATTCCACGGACGGGTCGACGAATGTCTGGATCGCGTCATAGGGGACAAAGAGGTTTTCGGGCGCGTCGCCAAAATTCAGTGTGATGCCAAAGCCTGTCTCGTCGACTTCGAGGTTATCGTACCAATGCTGCATCACCACCGTCATCTCGGTCGGGTAGCGTTCCTTGAGCCAGTCAGCCAGCCGGGCGTCGGGATGGGTCGTGTCGAAGGTGATGAAGAAATGATGTGCGCCCGGAAGCCCGTTATCCCGGACTTCCTTCAAAACCTCCTGAATCAGGCCGCGCATGGCCCGATGCATCAGATTTCCATAGTCAATGGTGCCAGACATACTCTCTCCTGGAGGTGTGCGTACAGCATAAGGGATTCGAAGCAAAACAAAAGGGGGGCCGCACACACTTCAGGGCAACACATGCACCATTCCGCCCGCTGCTGCAATCAGCGCCAACGCGGCCATCATCGGCAGGCGCAGCACCAGCATCAGGACGAATGCGAGCGTCACAAGGCCAAGGGCCACGGGCGAGAAGCTGTCGACTACCGGCGCCGCGCCGAAATCCGTTTTGATGACCCGGCCAAACAGCACATGCAGGGCGAACCACACCGACAGGTTCAAGATCACGCCGACCACCGCCGCCGAGATCGCCGCGAGCGCGCCTTTCAGCCGGGGCTGGCCGAGCAGCCATTCGACATAGGGCGCCCCGGCAAATATCCACAGGAAACAGGGCACGAAAGTCACCCAGAGCGTCAACGCGCCCGCCAGCAGCGCCAGCGGCAGCCCGCCCTGGGCATAGCCCGCCAACAGGCCGACAAATTCGGTGACGAGGATCAGCGGGCCGGGCGTCGTTTCGGCGAGGCCGAGCGCGTCGATCATCTGGGCAGTGTCGATCCAGCCATGGGTTTCGACCACCGCCTGCGTCATGTAGGCCAGCACAGCATAGGCGCCGCCAAAGGTCACCACCGCCAGCTTGCTGAAGAAAAGCGCTATCTCCCCCAGAAACGCCGGATCGGTGGCATAGGCCAGCGCGACAGGCGCGGCCCAGATTGCGGACCAGAGCAAGACCGTGCGCAGCGTTCTTGTGGCGGGCAGGGCAGGCGGTGGCGCTGTCTCGGCATCACCTGCGCTGCGGGTTGTCATGTAGCCCCAGAACGCGGCGGCCATGATCAATAGCGGGAACGGAGCCGAAGCAAAGAACATCAGGGCGAAACTCAGACCTGCCAGACCCCAATGTGCGCCGGTCTTCAGCGCCTTGCGCGACAGTGACCAGAGCGCGCGCAGCACGATCACGATCACCGCCGCCTTGATCCCCAGAAATGCCGCCTGCACCAGTGGCAACTGCCCGTAGCTGGCATAGGCCAATGCCAGGGCCAAGATTACTGCCGCGCCGGGCAGCACAAAGAGCAACCCGGCAATCAGGCCACCGGGCGTGCCGCGTAGCCGCCAGCCGGCATAGGTGGACAGCTGCATCGCCTCGGGTCCGGGCAGCAACATGCAAAAACTGAGCGCGCCGAGAAACTGCGGCTCGGTCAGCCAGCCACGCCGGTCCACCAGCTCTTCGTGCATCAGCGAGATCTGTGCTGCCGGCCCGCCAAAGGACAGCAGGCCGATACGGCCAAAGCTGCGCAGGAACTCTG
>Ga0209344_10000196_pt1 | contig 124616 bp, 127 predicted proteins | sample Cruoilmetagenom6_FD_187293 | JGI IMG/M metagenome (GOLD analysis project Ga0209344, IMG submission 187293) | Oil polluted marine microbial communities from Coal Oil Point, Santa Barbara, California, USA - Santa Barbara Oil Seep Sample 6 (SPAdes)... | ecosystem: Environmental > Aquatic >... | reverse complement strand
CGCAGCGGACTTTTTTGAGGCACCAGTCCCCGACGCCATTATGAGGCGGCACCGCCGACCTCGGAGAGAACCATGAGCCCGATGAGACTGAAATACGCCCTTGAATTTAAGGCCGCAGATAGAGAACGTTGGCGCAGATGCGGCGAATTTCTCTTGAGTCCGCTCTGCCGACCTTGGTGCATAATGTTATGAAGGTTCGCTTTAGGTCAGAATAACTTGACGTTTGGGGCTATATTGCGTGACGCAGCCCCATGATAGGATTTAGGAAATCCGTTGCATGTCGGCAAAGATGCGCGATGTTGCGCATCCTCACCCCAATGGCCTTTGCGCCCGTTTCCGTTTGCTTTCATCGCGACAGCGGGCCAAGCTTGTGGCGTGGCCCTGATGCTGCGCCTGTGACCCAACGGAAAGCAAGGCCTGCCCAAGGTTTTTCGGAATAATCGGTTTGCTTTCCTGAAATAGCCATGCAGGGTAGGGGCATGCCGGGCCGCAAGAGTCCGACAACGAACAATCTGCAACAACAGGAGATAGAGGTATGTCCTTCAGACTTTCACTATTCGCAGGGGTCGCCTGCGCCGCTTTGGGGGCATCGGCCGCCTCGGCGCAATCGCTGGTCTATTGCTCGGAAGGCTCGCCCGAAGGCTTTGACCCGGCGCTTTATACCGCTGGCACGACCTTTGATGCGTCAAGCCATCCGATCTATAACCGTCTGACCGAATTCAAGGTCGGCACCACCGAGGTTTTGCCCGCGCTCGCCGAAAGCTGGACAGTGTCCGAAGACGGCAAGACGGTCACCTTCAACCTGCGCAAGGGCGTCAAGTTTCATTCCAACGCCAATTTCACCCCGACGCGCGATTTCAACGCCGATGACGTGATCTTTTCGTTTGATCGCCAGGGCAACCCCGACAACCCCTATAACGAGGTTTCCGGCGGCACCTGGGAATATTTCGCCGGCATGTCGATGCCCGAACTGGTCAGCAGCATCGAAAAGGTCGATGACTATACCGTCAAGTTCAACCTGACCCGCCCCGAGGCGCCGTTCATTGCCAATATGGCGATGGATTTTGCCTCGATTGTGTCCAAGGAATACGCCGATGCGATGATGGAGGCGGGCACCCCCGAAATGCTCAATCAGGCGCCGATTGGCACCGGTCCCTTCGCGTTCCAAGCCTATCAGAAAGACGCCGTCATTCGCTATCTGCGCAATGACGCCTATTGGGGCGATGCCGCCAAGGTGCAATCGCTCATCTTTGCGATCACCCCTGATGCAAGCGTGCGCTATCAGAAGGTTCAGGCAGGCGAATGTCACGTCATGGCCTATCCCAACCCGGCGGATGTTCAGGCGATGAAAGATGCCGAAGACGTCGTGGTGATGGAACAGGAAGGTCTGAACGTCGGCTATCTTGCCTATAACACCAAGGTTGCCCCCTATGACAATCCCAAGGTGCGCAAGGCGCTCAACATGGCGATTGACAAGCAGGCGATCATTGACGTGGTGTTCCAGGGCTCTGGCCAGATTGCCAAAAACCCGATCCCGCCGACAATGTGGTCCTATAACGATGCCGTTGAAGACGACGCTTATGATCCCGAAGCGGCCAAGAAGATGCTGGCTGACGAAGGTGTCAGCGATCTGAACCTCAAGATCTGGGCAATGCCGGTACAGCGGCCCTATAACCCCAATGCGCGCCGTATGGCCGAACTCATGCAAGAGGATTTCTCGAAAATCGGCGTCACTGTCGAAATCGTGTCCTATGAGTGGGGCGAATATCTTGATCGTTCGAAAGCCGAAGATCGCGATGGTGCGGTTCTGCTTGGCTGGACCGGGGACAACGGTGATCCCGACAACTTCCTTGCCGTTCTTCTGGGCTGTGATGGGGTTGGCGCCTCGAACCGCGCCCAATGGTGCAATGAAGAGTTTGACGAGGCGATCAACGCGGCCAAGGTTCTGCCGACGCAAGCCGAACGCACGCCGCTTTATGAAAAGGCGCAAGTGATCTTCAAGGAACAGGCGCCTTGGGCGACGATCGCGCATTCGGTTGTCTACATGACCATGCGCCCCGAGGTTGAAGGTTATGTGGTTCACCCGCTGGGTGGCCATATCTTCAATCAGGTCGGCCTGTCGCAATAAGCGACCGATCACGACCGGGGACAGCGCCGCGCGCGCTGTCCCTTTCGCTTTTCCTTGACCGCGAGGTTGCATGACGCAGGTCCTTTCCTCTCGTTTGGCTGAATATGCAGGCGTGGCCGCCGCCCTTGGGGTGGATGCCGTGGCGCTTGTGCCGGGGCCGAATTTTACCCGCGCGCTCGGGCATGGTTTCATGAGCCATGAACGCCCGTTTCTGGTGGTTATTCCCGCAAGCGGGAGCACGACCACGCCCGCGGCCCTGGTGCCGAACCTCGAACTTGGAAGCTGGGATATGGTCGGCTTTGACGGGGTGACCTTTGATTGGCGCGATCAGACCGGATATGACAAGGAATTCGCCGCGCTGACGGCGCATCTTGGGCTAACGTCGCTGGCCGTTGAGGGCCAAGTGATGCGTGTTTTCGTGCATCACGCGTTGATGCGTGCCCAGCCCGGATTGCGGATCATCGACGCCGAGCGCGAGATTTCCGCGTTGCGCATGATCAAGACCGACGATGACATCGCCGCCCTTCAGGCCGCGATCGAGATTTCCGAGCGAGCCCTGACGCGCACGCTGGATCAGATAGGCCTTGGCCAGAGCGAAAAGGCTATCGAACGCGCCCTGGTAGAGGCCCTGTTTGCCGAGGGTGCCGATGATCTGTCATTCACGCCGATTGTCGCGGCGGGTGACAATTCCGCGCGCCCGCATGCCAGTGCCCGCGCCGATTATGCGGTGCAGGCGGGCGATGCCCTGTTGCTCGATTTCGGCGCGCGCAAGGATGGCTTTGCCGCCGATATCACCCGCACCGTGTTTCTCGATCACGCCACCGACGAGGGGCGCGCGGTCTATGACACGGTCCTGCGCGCCAACCTCAAAGGGTTCGAGGTGACACGCGCCGGCGTCACGGCGCATGCCATTGACGATGCGGTCACCGGCGTGCTTGAAGCCTCGCCTTTTGCCGACCGGATTCGCACCAAGACCGGCCACGGCCTTGGGCGTGACGTCCACGAGGCGCCCTATATCATGCGCGGCAACCCGATGCCGCTGCCTGCCGGAACGGTCTATACCAACGAGCCGGGGCTTTACGAGATCGGCAAATTCGGCGTGCGCATCGAAGACGACGTGCTTGTGACCGACACCGGCTCGCTCTCCCTCACCACATTCCCAAAGGAGCTCATGGTGCTGAAATGCTGAATTATGTCCTGAGCCGTCTGTTGACCTTTGTGCCCACCTTTATCGGGGTCACGCTGATTTCCTTCATGTTCATCCGGCTGCTGCCGGGCGATCCGATCATCGTCATGGCCGGTGAGCGCGGGGTCAGCCCCGAACGCTATGCCGAGCTATCGGCGCAATTTGGCTATGACCGGCCGGTATATGTGCAGTTCTTCGAGTATCTGACCGGGGTCTTGCAGGGCGATCTTGGCACCTCCTTTGTCACCAAACGCCCGGTCTGGGATGAATTTTTCGCGCTGTTTCCGGCCACGCTTGAGCTCTCAATCTGCGCGATGATCTTTGCCGTGGTGCTTGGCCTGCCCGCCGGGGTCATTGCCGCCGTCAATCGCGGCAAGTTCTTTGATCGCGCGTTGATGTCGACCGCGCTTGTCGGCTATTCGATGCCGATTTTCTGGTGGGCGCTTTTGTTGATCATCGTCTTTTCCGGCAACCTTCAGTGGACGCCGGTCTCGGGGCGGATCGACCTTTTGTATTATTTTCCCGATCCGACCGGCTTCATGCTGATCGACAGTATCGCCTCGGGGCAGAAGGGCGCGTTTCTCTCGGCTGTGCGGCATTTATTGCTGCCGACGATCGTGCTTGGCACCATCCCGCTGGCGGTGATCGCGCGTCAGACCCGCTCGGCCATGCTTGAGGTGCTGGGCGAGGATTATATCCGCACCGCGCGCTCCAAGGGCCTGTCGCCGGGGCGCATCAACGGCATCCATGCCCTGCGCAACGCCCTGATCCCGGTCATTACCGTGATCGGCCTGTCGGTCGGCACCTTGCTGGCGGGCGCCATCCTGACCGAGACGATCTTTAGCTGGCCGGGGATCGGCAAGTGGATGGTCGATAGCATTTTCCGGCGCGATTACCCGGTGGTGCAGGGCGGCCTGTTGCTGATTGCGGTGATGGTGATGATCGTGAACCTGACCGTGGATATGCTCTATGGTGTGATCAACCCCAAGATCAGGAAACGCTGATGACCGAGACAACCTCAAACGAGGGGCAGGGCGCCCCGGTGGATGGCCCCGAACGCCCCGGACAGCTGCGCGAGTTCTGGTTCTATTTCCGCGAGAATCGTGGCGCGGTGATTGGCCTGTGGATTTTTGCGGTCTTTGCATTCCTTGCCCTGTTCGGGCCATGGATCGCACCGCATGACGCCACCGCGCAGGCCCGCGAGTTCACCCTCTTGCCGCCGGCCTGGCAGGAGGGCGGAAGCTGGACCTATGTGCTTGGCACCGACCCCTTGGGGCGCGATATGCTGTCGCGGCTGATCGTCGGTGCGCGCTATTCGTTCTTTGTCGGGGTCGTGGTGGTCACGGTTGCCGCGTCTGGCGGGATCATCATCGGCCTGCTGGCAGGGTTTGCGCCGAAATGGGTCGATAGCATCATCATGCGGGTGATGGATATCATCCTGGCCTTTCCCTCGCTCTTGCTGGCGCTGGTTCTGGTGGCGATCCTGGGGCCGTCGCTGACCAATGCGATGATTGCCATCGCCATCGTGCTGCAACCCCATTACGTGCGCCTGACCCGTGCCAGCGTGATGTCCGAGCTGCAAAAAGACTATGTCACCTCGGCGCGTGTCGCCGGTGCCGGGCTTGCGCGGCTGATGTTCGTGACGGTTTTGCCGAACTGTCTTGCGCCGATCATCGTGCAGGCCGCGCTGTCGTTTTCGACCGCCATTCTTGACGCCGCCGCGCTCGGCTTTCTGGGGATGGGGGCACAGCCGCCGACGCCGGAATGGGGCACCATGCTGGCCGAGGCGCGCGAATTCATCCTGCGCGCGTGGTGGGTCGTGACCTTTCCCGGTCTTGCGATTCTTGTCACCGTGCTGGCGATCAATCTGATGGGGGATGGGCTGCGCGATGCGCTCGATCCCAAGCTGAAACGGAGCTGAGGCCATGTCACTGCTACGCATTCGCAATCTGAGCGTTGATTTTGCCACCGCATCGGGCGCCTTTCGTGCCGTCGACGGGGTGGATCAGGACGTCGATACCGGCGAAATCCTCGCCATTGTCGGCGAAAGCGGCTCGGGCAAATCGGTGTCGATGCTGGCGCTCATGGGGCTCTTGCCCTGGACCGCGACCATCACCGCCGACGAGATGAGCTTTGACGGCAAGGACCTGCTGAGGATGGACACGCGCGCCAAGCGCCGCATCATCGGCAACGATCTTTCGATGATTTTTCAAGAGCCGATGTCATCGCTCAATCCGTGTTTCACGGTCGGCTGGCAAATCAAGGAATCGCTGCGCTATCACCTCGGGCTTGACCGGCGCGCGCGCCATGCCCGCGCGATCGAACTGTTCGAACAGGTCGGCATCCCCGATCCCGAAAAGCGCCTGTCGGCCTTCCCGCACCAGATGTCGGGCGGCATGAACCAGCGTGTGATGATCGCCATGGCGATTGCCTGCAAACCCAAGCTCTTGATCGCGGACGAGCCGACAACCGCGCTTGACGTGACCATTCAGGCGCAGATTCTCGACCTGCTGGCCACCCTGCGCGACGAGACCGGCATGGGCCTAGTGCTGATCACCCACGACATGGGCGTGGTGGCCGAAACCGCAGAGCGCGTGAGCGTGCAATACGCCGGTCAGAAGGTCGAGGAACAGCCGGTTGTCGATCTTTTCGCCACCCCGCATCACCCCTATACGGCGGCGCTTCTGGATGCGCTGCCGGAACGGGCGACGGATAAATTCCTGCCAACCATTCCCGGTGTCGTGCCGGGACAGTTTGACCGCCCCTCGGGGTGCCTGTTTTCGCCGCGCTGCAAATTCGCGGATGCAAAATGCAAGGCCACGCCGCCGCCGCCGCTTGGCGCCGATCTTGGTTATGCGCGGTGTTTTTATCCCGTCAACTCTGATAAAAGGATCGCATCATGACCGAACCGGTGATGCAGGCGCGCGCGCTTGAGCGCCATTACAACGTCAGCGGCGGGCTGTTTGGCAAGACGCGGGTTCTGCGGGCGGTCGGCGGGGTCGACTTTGACCTGACCCCCGGCAAGACCCTTGCCGTGGTCGGCGAAAGCGGCTGTGGCAAATCCACATTGGCGCGCATGGTGGCGATGATCGAAGAGCCGACCGAGGGCACGCTGAGCCTTGATGGCACGCCTGTGCTGCCGTCGGAATGGGCCGATCTGCGCAAATCGGTGCAGATCGTGTTTCAGGATCCCTATGGCTCGCTTAACCCCCGCCAGCGGATCAGCGCGATCCTTGAAGAGCCGCTGATCATCAACCGCAAGGATATAAGCAAGCAGGACCGTCAGGCCAAGGCGCGCGACATGCTGCGCCTTGTCGGGCTTCGCCCCGAGCATTTCGACCGCTATCCGCATATGTTTTCCGGCGGTCAACGTCAACGGATCGCGATTGCCCGCGCGCTGATGCTTGACCCCAAGGTGGTGGTGCTCGACGAGCCGGTTTCGGCGCTTGACCTGTCGATCCAGAGCTCGATCCTGAACCTCTTGCGCGAATTGCAGGAGCGTCTGCATCTGGCCTATCTTTTCATCAGCCACGACCTCAGTGTGGTGCGCCATGTGGCGGATGATCTGATCGTGATGTATCTTGGGCGCGCGGTTGAAAAGGGCCCCAAGGCAGATGTCTTTGCAAACCCGATGCATCCCTATACCAAGGCGCTTTTGTCGGCCACGCCGCGCACCACGCCGAATGCGGCCAAGGAGCGGATCAAGCTGATCGGCGAACTGCCCTCGCCGATGGCGATCCCCGATGGCTGTCCCTTCGCGCCGCGATGCTGGAAGGTGCAACCCGACTGCCGCGACGCGGTGCCGCCGCTTGCGGGCGGGGCCCATAGCGCGGCCTGTTTTTACCCCGAGGGCGAGGCATCGGGCGAGTAGGATGGCCACGCCGGGACACGCGCAAAAAGGGCAGGGCATGAAGGTTGGCATCGCAGGCACCGGCGCAATCGGCCTAAGCGTCGCGCGCGCCCTCGATGCGGGCGAGATCCCCGGTTTCACCCTTGCCGCGATAAGCGCCCGCCGGGCCGAGCGCGCGGCAGAGGTCAACGCGATGCTTACCACGCCGGTGCCGGTGCATGATTTTGCCGGGCTGGCCGAACACTGTGACGTGATTATCGAATGCCTGCCTCCACAGCTTTTCCCCGAGATCGCCCGCCCGGTTCTTTTGGCCGGTAAAACCCTTGTCGTGCTTTCGGCGAGCCAGCTGTTGCAGCAGGGCGATCTTGTTGATCTGTCAGAGGCGCATGGCGGCAAGATCATCGTGCCCTCGGGGGCCATGCTTGGGCTTGATGCGATAAAGGCGGCCGCCGTGGGTCGGCTCACCTCGGTCAGCATGACAACCCGCAAGCCGGTCGCCGGGCTCATCGGCGCGCCTTACCTTGTCAAGAACGGCATCGACCTCAGCGAGATCATAGAGCCGGTTTGCATCATGTCCGGTAGCGTCTCGGAGATTGCCTGCGAATTTCCCGCCAACGTCAATGTTGCCGCCGCGATAAGTCTGGCCGGGCTTGGCCCCGACCTTACAAGGTTGGAAATCTGGGCCGACCCAAAGGTGACGCGCAATGTTCACAGCGTGCGGGTTACCTCTGACAGCTCTGATTTCACCATGTCGATTGAGGGGCGCCCAAGCGACGACAACCCCGCCACCGGGCGGATCACCGCGCAAAGCGTGATCGCCCTGTTGCGCCAGATGACGGCAACGCTGCGGATCGGCACCTGAGCGGCGCTAATGATCGCTCAGGATAAGGTCGGCGGAGCGATGCGCCAGCATCATGGTCGGCGCGTTGGTATTGGCCGAGGTGAGATTGGGAAAGACCGAGGCATCGACTACGCGCAGCCCTTCTATGCCATGCAGCCGCAGGCCTGGGTCAACCACCGAACTGGCGGCATCCGCCCCGATCCGGCAGGTGCCCACCGGGTGAAACACGGTGCCAGAGCGGTGGCGGAAATCCTCAAGGATCGCGGCGTCGTCCATTTCGCGTAGATCCTCGCCCATTGCCGAAGCCACAAGGCCGCTCAGGGCTGTGCTGGTGATCAGACGCTGGCACAGGCGCCCGCCCGCGATCACCTGCGCGCGGTCTTCCTTGGTGGCAAGCGAATTGGGCTGGATCAGCGGCGGGGCCGCCGAATCATTGGCGCGCAAATCAATGCGCCCCCGGCTTATGGGGCGCGAGGGTTGAAAGCCAAGGATAAAGCCGGGAAACGGATCGGGCTTTATTACGCTGCGGCTGCCGTTGGGCGCGGTGGTATAGGTGACCGGGTTGAAATAAAGCTGTTGGTCGACGCGGTTCACCCCATCAGACGAGCGGAAATAGCCGCCGCATTGATTGACCGAAAGCGCCAGCGGCCCGCGCCGCGTCAGGGCATAGCGCAGGGCGGCGCGCAGCTTGCCCAGAAACGGCGCCAATTCGTTGTTGAGCGTGCGTTCGGTGGCGCGAAAATAGTAATTGATGCCAAGATGATCCTGAAGGTTGCCGCCCACATGCGGCGCATCCATGATCGGCGTGATGCCAAGCGATTTCAGGTGCTCTGCCGGACCGATGCCCGATATCTGCAACAGGCAGGGCGAGGCCACGCTGCCCGCCGAAAGGATGATTTCGCGCCCCGCGCGCACGGTTTTGACCGTCCCCCGGTGGTGATACTCGACCGAGACCGCCCGCCGCCCGTCAAAGCCGATCTGACCAACCATCGCGCCGGTGACAAGCGTCACATTGGCGCGTCTGAGTGCCGGTTTGAGAAAGGCGCGTGCCGAAGAATTGCGCCGCCCGTTCCGGGTGTTGATCCGGTAGATCGTCGCGCCTTCCGAGGTCGTGCCGTTAAGATCATCGCAGAGCGGCAGGCCAAGTTCGCGGGCCGCGTCAAAGAAATGCCGGTTGACCGGGTGGATCTGATCCGAGACATCCTGCACATGCATCGCGCCGCTGCCCACCCGCGTGCCATCCGGGGCGACCTGGGTTTCCATCGCCTCATAGGTTTCGCGCACCGTGTCCCAGCCCCAGCCGGTAGCGCCAGACGCCTCCCAATCGTCGAAATCATGCGGCAACCCGCGCGCATAGACCAGCGCGTTGATCGACCCCGATCCGCCCACGCCCTTGCCGCGTGGCCAATAGGCGCGCCGCCCGGCGAGGGTCTCTTCCGGCTCGGCCTCGTATTTCCAGTTTACACGCTCGTCGAAAAACGTCTTGCCATAGCCAAGCGGCAGCGCGATCCAGGGTGAGCGGCCACGCCCGCCGGCCTCAAGGATCAGAACGCTGTGGCGGCCATTCGCACTTAGCCGCTCGGCCAGCACGCAGCCTGCCGACCCCGCCCCGATGATGATGAAATCATACTCTGCCGTCATTGCCGCCCGCCATTTTGTGGGTTTGCCCTGCAAGCGTTACAAACTGTGATTTGCGGGCGAAAGCGAAAACTGCGCGGGCGCCGTTCAACCCGGGTTATTTTCACCAAGCCGGGCCACCAGCGGGGCGAACCACTCCCAGTTTTGTGCCGCCGTGTCATTGACGATCAGGTATTTCTTGCGGGTGTACACCGGGGCCTCAACCATCTCAAACAGGTCACCGGCGCTGACATGCGGCGCCGCCAAAGCGCGCGGCAGATAGGCCGAACCGCCCCGATCAAGCAGGAACTGAAGCGCCCACCACGAGCTGTCAAAGCTGATCCGGGCGATGCCCGCATCATGATAGCTTTCGCCATGGCTGCGCCGAAAATCTTCGCCGTGATCGACAAAGACATAGGACGGATCGGCCTTGATCGGCGTCACCGCGCGGTCGGAATAAAGCACAAGCTCTTCGGCGGGCAGGGCATGCACGGTCTGGGCGCCGTGGGTCACCGTCTCATAGCTCAGAATCACATCGACACGCCCCGAGCCAAGCCATTCCTCAAGATCGCGCGCATTGCCCTGATGCACCGAGACCGCCATTTCCGGATGCCCGGAAACCACGCCGTCAAAAAACGCGCGCCCCGGCCCATGCCAAAGCTCGCGGTCACAGCCAAAGGTACAGACCGAACTTAGCCCCGCAGGCAGGCCGGTTTCATAGCGCGCCTGCCGCCATAACCCGTTGATAACCCGTGCATAGCGCAAAAGCTTGGTGCCCGCAGGCGTCAGCGTGGTGCCCGATTTCTGACGGTTCAGAAGCTGCTGGCCAAGCTCGTCCTCAAGCGTCTTGAGGCGCGCGGTGACGGTCGATTGGGTCACATGAAGCTTTTGCGAGGCGCGCACCAGATTGCCGGTGTCGACAATCGCCAGAAAGGTTTGCAAGGCGGTGAGGTTCATGATTGGTGCTCTCAATTCGAAATTATTGCACATAGTGCGCAAAATAATTCGTTATCAAGAATTGAAATAATATGCCAGTTTAACATGAACCTTTTCCAGGGCTTTGAAATGACGAAAGGACCGGCGATGTTGACTGAGACCAGACCACTTGTAGAGCGTGATCGCTTTATTGGCGCGATGCGGCGGGTTGCGGCCTCGGTGACGGTGGTCACGACGGACGGTGTTGCCGGGCGCTTTGGGGCCACGGTCAGCGCGTTTTCCTCTGTTTCCGCTGATCCGCCGTCGGTTCTGATCTGTCTGAATGCCGCGAGCCGGATCGCCAAGGCGGTGGCACGGAATGGCCGCTTTTGCGTGAATGTCCTGCCCGAATCCGGGCCGGAGCTTGCCGACCGCTTTGCCGGGCGCCACGACGCGCAGATCGCGGATCGCTTTTCGGGGGTGAATACCTTTGGCTTGCCGGGCAGCGCGCCGCTGATTGATGGGGCAACCGGATTTTTCTGCGAGGTACAACAATGCGTGACCTCGGGTAGCCATCTTATCATGATCGGCACTGTGCATGATGTTCTGGACGGCGAGGCACCGCCGCTGGCCTGGCGCGAGGGCGGCTATCACCGGGTCGTGCCGACCGAGAGCGCGCACCGGATGGCGGCAGAGTAAGAAGGGCAGGGGTGATGACGAAGAGCTATAGAATGCTGATTGAAGGGGCCTGGGTCGCGGCCTCGAACGGGGCGACGTTCGAGACCTTCAACCCGGCCACCGGCACGGTTTGGGCCACCGCCCCCGAGGCCACGGCAGAGGATGTCGATCGAGCCGTGCGCGCCGCGCATCGCGCCTGTTACGAGGGGCCTTGGGCCAGCATGACGCCAAGCGCGCGCGGTCAATGCCTGCGCCGGTTGGGGGATCTTCTGGCCGAACGCTCCGAGGCCTTGGGCGAGACAGAGACCCGCGATTCCGGCAAAATGTTCAAGGAAACCCGCTGGCAGGCAAAGTATATCAGTGAGTTTTTCCACTTCTACGCCGGCGCCGCCGACAAGATCAGCGGCGAGACCCTGCCGATCGACAAGCCCGGCATGTTCGTCTTTACCAACCGCGAACCGCTTGGCGTGGTGGCCGCCGTCGTGCCCTGGAACAGCCAGCTTTTCCTGACCGCTGTCAAGATCGGCCCGGCGCTTGCGGCGGGCAACACGGTGGTGTTGAAAACCAGCGAACACGCCCCTGCCGCGATCCTTGAGTTTGGCGAACTGCTGGCCGAGGCGGGCTTTCCCGACGGGGTGGTCAATATTATCACCGGCCATGGCGACCCTTGCGGCAAGGCGCTCACCAGCCATCCGCTTGTGGCGCGCATTAGCTTTACCGGCGGGCCGGGTGCGGCGCGCCATGTGTTGATGAACTCGACCCAAAATTTCGCGCAAGTCAGTCTTGAGTTGGGCGGCAAATCGCCCTTCATCGTCTTTGAGGACGCCGATCTTGAAAGCGCGGTCAATGGCGCGGTGGCCGGAATTTTCGGCGCCTCTGGCCAAAGCTGCGTCGCGGGCTCGCGCCTTATCGTGCATGAGGATGTGGCGGACGAATTCCTTGCCCGCCTCACCGCCATCGCGCGCGATATCGTGATTGGCGACCCGATGGCGGAGGCGACCCAGATGGGGCCGCTTTGCACCATCGGCCAGATCCAGACCATCGAACGCGAATTACGCCAAGCCGTGGCCGAGGGCGGCACTATCCTGTGCGGTGGCAAGCGCGCGGCGGCGGGGCCGCTGTTCTTTGAGCCGACGATTGTTGAGTGCCCGAATGCCGATCTCGAAATCGTCGATACCGAGCTTTTCGGTCCGGTCCTCTGCGTGCTGCGCTTTGCCACCGAGGCCAAGGCGCTTGCCCTTGCCAACGATAGCGAACATGGGCTTGCGGCGGGGATATTCACCCGCGACAGCGCACGCGCCTTGCGGATGAGCCGCGCGGTGCGCGCCGGCATCGTCTGGGTCAATACCTATCGCGCGATTTCACCGGTGGCCGAATTTGGCGGCATCAAAGGCTCTGGCTATGGCCGCGAAAGCGGGTTTCAAGCGGTCTATGACTACACCCGCCCCAAGACCGTCTGGATGAACATGTCGGACGAGCCGCTCGCCAATCCGTTTCAAATGCGCTGAGAAAGGACAAGACAATGAAATTTCATCTGGCAATCAATCTTGAGCGCCTCGATGCCTCGCTTGATATGAAGGCGGTGCGCGATCACACGCTTGAGATGGTGCAAATGGCCGAGGCCGCCGGTTTTGACGTTGCCTGGGCGGCAGAGCATCACGCGCTTGAGATGACCATCGCGCCGAACCCGTTTCAGATCCTGACATGGTGGGGCGAGCATACCAAAACGATCCGTCTTGGTGTCGGTGTCGCCAATGCCGCCTATTGGCACCCGATCAAGCTTGCCGGTGAGGCGGCGATGCTTGATCTGCTCAGCGACGGGCGGCTTGAGTTTGGCATCGGCTCGGGCGCCTATCAGCGCGAGTTTGACCGCATGATGCCCGGTCTCGATCAGCGCGATAGCTGGCAATACATGCAGGAATCGCTTCCGGTGGTGCAAAAGCTATGGGCCGGCGATTATGCGCACGCCGGCACCTATTGGCAGTTTCCCACCGCCACATCCTGCCCCAAGCCGGTGCAGGACAAGGTGCCGGTCTGGGTTGCCGCGCGCGCGCCGATCACCTTTGATTACGCGGTCGAACATGGCTGTGACATCATGAGCTGGCCGCTGACCATGCCGTTTTCCGAGGCCGAGGCGTATCGCGCGCGGCTTGACGATGCGATTGCCAGGAATGGCGGGCGCTATGACGGGCGGTGGGCCCTGATGCGTCACACGTCTGTTTATGAGACCGAAGAGGACCGCAGTAACGCGATGGCCTCCTTGCGCCGGGTTCTGGGGCAATTCGGCAACCTGATGATGAAGCGCGGCGAGGTGGTGAACGGCTTTCCCGATCCGGTGCCTCTGGAAGAGATGGCGGGCAACGCGCGGGTCGATCCCGAGATGCTTGAGGAAAACCTCATGTTCGGGTCACCCGATGCGGTGGTCGAAAAGCTTTCCAAATATCAAGAGCTTGGCGTCGATGCCTTTATCTATTACGCCTCGATGGGTCTGGATATGGAGCAGCAGAAACGGTCCCTTCGCCTGTTCATCGACAAGGTGATGCCCGCCTTCGCCCAAAAGGAGCTGGCCCATGCCGGTTGAGATCAGGCGCACGCTCACATTGGTGCAAACCACCTTTAAGGAAGGCTTCAAGGAGGTGGCAGACCCCACCAAGCTTGTTTCGGCGCTTGCCATTATCCGCAACCCCTGGTTCGGGCGCGGCCATGTCGAAGACCTTGGCCCCGAAATCCGCGCCGCCGGGCCGGTGCTTGGCCAGCTTCTGACCGATATGATCCTTGCGGTGACCGGCGACACGCTTGAAGGTTACGGCAAGGCCTCGATTGTCGGCATGGGTGGCGAGATCGAGCATGCGCAGGGGCTGACGCATACGCTGTGGTTTGGCAACAAGTTCCGCGATGCGCTCAAGGCCAAGACCTATCTCGCCTTTACCAACACCCGCGGCGCGGCGGGCACATCGCTCATGATCCCGCTGATGGACAAGGACGATGCCGGACGGCGCTCGCATTATCAGACGATCCACACAGTGGTGCCCGACGCCCCCGCCGATGACGAGATTATCATCGCGCTTGGCGCCTCGGTGGGCGGGCATCCCAATCACCGGATCGGCGACCGCTACGCCGATCTGCGCGAGATGGGCCATGATCCTGATAATCCGGCGGGGGTCTGAATGGTTCTGTCGGCGGGCGGCACAGCCTATGACCTGAGCGGCCCCGAGGGCGCGCCGGTTGTGGCGCTGATCCATGGGCTTGGCCTTACGCGGGCAAGCACTTGGGGGGCCATCGCGCCAATGCTGTCGCAACGGTTTCGCGTGCTCAGCTATGATCTGTGCGGGCATGGTCAGTCGATCTTGCCGCCCGATGGCTCCAGCCTGACGGTGCTCTCTGAGCAACTGATCGCGCTGATGGATGAGCTTGGGATTGGGCAGGCGGCCCTCGTCGGCTTTTCGCTTGGCGGGATGATCAACCGGCGCTGTGCCATGGATCATGGCGGGCGGGTTTCGTCGCTGGTGGTGCTCAATTCGCCGCATGAGCGCGGGCCCGCCTTGCAGCAACAGGTCGAGGCCGCCGCGCGCGATGCCGGGGCAGGCGGGCCGGGGGCGACGATTGACGCCGCCCTTGCGCGGTGGTTCACCGAAGATTTCCGGGCCGCGCACGCCGATCTTGTGGCCGCAATCCGGCGCGTGGTCCTGGCCAATGATCCGGACACCTATGCCCTGCACCGCCGGGTGCTTGCCGAAGGGGTGACCGAGTTGATCCGCCCAAAGGTGTCGATCCGTCACCCGACCCTTGTGATGACCTCGCAATTCGACAGCGGCAGCACGCCCGCAATGGCGCAAACCATCGCCGATGAGATCGACGGCGCAGAGGCGATCATCGTGCCGGGGCTGAAACACCTTGGCCTGATCGAGCAACCGGAGCTGTTTACCGCACCGATCATCGCGTTTCTGACAGCCTGCGCAAATTGAACAAAACCCCGCCGATATGGCGATCAGGCTATGGGTCTTGGACTATTGTTCCATAATTCGCAAAAACCCGGAATTATGATCGCTCTTGCGTGGCAACATCCGAATAGAATCACGAAAATCCAGAGCGTTCATTGCCATGGTTCCTTTTACGTTCACCAAAAGATGAATATGACGCAGGCGACCTTGTTGTTACCCTGTGACAAGCCTAGGTTCGGCGCCAGAGAAACAAGGGGATTTACCATGTTCCATACGTTCAAAAATGCCTGCCTTGCCGCCGTCGTGGCGGTTCTGCCATTGGCCGCACAGGCCGCTGGCCTTGGTCCGTTGATCGACCCCGCAGCGCTTGATGCGGCCCTCACCGAGCAAGACCCGATCGTGCTTGATATTCGCGGCGGCGCTTATGTCGAGGGGCATATTCCCGGCGCGCTGTCGGCGTCTTATGGCCAATTCCGCGGCCCCGGCGATAACCCCGGCTCGCTTGTGCCGCAGGATGAGATGACCGAGGTGTTGCGCGGGTTCGGCATCACCACCGACCGGCCCGTCGTGGTTGTCCACCAGGGCCGCGACCAGACCGATTTTGGCGCCGCTGCGCGGGTTTACTGGACGCTGAAATCAAGCGGCGTGAGCGATCTTGCGATCCTTAATGGTGGCATGAATGCCTGGCTCAAGGCCGGAATGCGCGTTCAGAAAGGTGAACAAGAGGCGGTTAGCCCAAGCGATATCACGGTGAATTATTCGCATGAATGGCTCGCCACCCGCGAGGATATCAAGGATATCGTCGATGGCAAAACCTCGGCCGAACTGGTCGATGCGCGCCCCGAAAGCTTTTGGAAAGGCGAGACCAAACACGCCGCCGCCGCCAAGCCGGGCACCCTGCCGCAATCGAAATACTTCACCCATGACCGCTGGTTCGCCCCGGATGATCCGACCCTGATCAAACCAGAGCTGATCCGCACATTGGCGGCGGACAACGGCTTTGAGCAGGGCGACAAGCTGGTGTCATTCTGCAATACCGGGCATTGGGCGGCGACCAACTGGTTTGCGCTCAGCGAAGTTGCCGGTATCGACGGGGTGAAACTTTATCCCGAATCCATGGTCGGCTGGTCGCAGACCGGCTATGAGATGGCCAATGTTCCGGGACTCTTCCAGAACATGATGAACAAGATCACTGGTAAATACTGAGGTCAACATGTCCGCAACCACCACCGCGCTGCCATCATCGCCCCCCGGTTTCATGTCCCGCAGCGCGGTGCTGGTCGCGGTGGCGGCGATGCTTTTGGGCCTGGCCATGGTGGCGGGGCCGCGCTATGGCGCGCTTCTGGCGATCGGCATGGGTTTTGGCCTTGCACTTGAGGGGTTCCGCTTTGGCTTTACCGGGCCATGGCGGCGGATGATCCTGAACCGCGATGCCTCTGGCCTTCTGGCGCAGCTGATCTGTATTGCCATCGTGGCGCTCTTCGCCTTTCCGATGCTGGCAAACAACGGCGCCGAGATCAAAGGCGCGCATGCGCCGATCGGGCTTGCCATGATCGGCGGGGCCTTTGTCTTTGGCGCCTCGATGCAGATCGTCATGGGTTGTGGCTCGGGTACGCTTGTCAATGCCGGAAGTGGCAATGCGGTGGCGGCCCTTGCCCTGCCGTTCTTTGCCATCGGAAGCTTTGGCGGCGCCTATCACCTCACCTGGTGGACATCGCTTGGAAGCCTGCCGGTCATCGCGCTCAGCGGCACCAGCGGCCTTGCGATCACGCTGGCCGGGCTTGCGGCGATAGGCGTGCTGGCAATCCTGCTCGGGGCCAGGAACAGTTGGCGCATTCCGGCGCGCTATTGGATGGCGGTGGCGGCGCTGGCCGGCCTTGCGATCCTGCATCTGGCGGTCGCGGGCCAGCCCTGGGGCGTGGTCTATGGCCTCGGTCTCTGGGTCGCCAAGGGCGTGGTTGCCATGGGCGCGGACCTGTCCGGCTCGCCGTTCTGGGCGGCGCCGGGCAATGCCGAACGGATCACCGCAAGCGTTTTGACCGATGTGACCTCGCTGACGGATTTTGGCCTGATCGGTGGCGCGGCTCTCGTGGCGTGGTGGCGCGCGGGGCTTGGCTCGCCGATCGGGAAATACCCGCTCCGGGCCTGGGCCTCGGTGATCATTGCGGGGCTGCTTCTGGGCTATTCCTCGCGGCTTGCCTTTGGCTGTAACATCGGCGCGTTTTTTAGCGGGATCGGCACCGGATCGTTGCATGGCTGGGTCTGGTTTGTCGCAGCCTTTGCGGGATCATGGTTTGGCATCAAGCTGCGTCCGTTTTTAGGGCTGGAGTCACGCAGATGATCCGCGGGCATGTAGTTTTCCTGACCCTGATTGGGGTTGCGGTTTTTGTTGGTCTGGACTTTGCCAATTCGGCGCCGCTCAACCCATATAACGCACCACCGCTCTTTTCACTTGGCTCGGGCCTGGCGGCCACCGGGGCGCATTGCGCGGCGCCACCACCGGCACAGTAACCGCAGCACGACGAAAAACGGGCCAGTCATCAAAGACCGGCCCGTTTGTCATGTCGTGATACCCGCCAGATTTAACCGGGCACGAGATAGCTCATCGGATCGACGCTATCAAAGCCGTCGCGAACCTCGAAATGCAGTGCGGCGCTGCCCTCGCGCCGGATTTCGGCAATCTTCTGTCCACGCTTGACGTTATCGCCCTTGGCCACGGCAAGCCCGCTGACGTTGGAATAAACCGTCAGGAGGTTGCCCGAGTGCTTGACCACGATGATCGGGATGCCGTTGCTATCCTCGGTGATCGCCGCCACAAGCCCGTCATCGGCGGCCTTGACCGTCGCGCCGGGAGTGGCGGAAATGTCGATACCGTCATTGCGGCCCTTGGCATATTCGCGCACGATGTCGCCCTGTACCGGAAAGGCCATGCGGCCGGGTTTCGCGGCACTTTCGGTTTTTCCAAGGTCGGGCGCGGCGGTGGTCTTGACTGGCGTGGCCTTGGGCACGGTGACCTCATCGGGCAGCGGTTTGGCGGCACTGGGCGGCGTTGGCGTCGGCGATCCGGCCCCCGGCGGGGTCACGACCGCCGCTTCGCTCGCATCGAACGGCGCTGTGTCTTCGCCCGGAAGCGCGACCGGGATCAACAGGAATTGACCCTCGCGCACGGCAAAATCGGGGCCAAGACCGTTCCAGTCAGCAAGGCTTCGGATCGAGACATCGTAAAGCCGGGCGATGGTAAAGGCGGTTTCACCGCGCGCAACCTGGTGGCGCACGGGTTCAACGCCGACGCGGGGGGCCGGATCAAGTGCGCTGGTCTGAACCTTTTGCGCATCGGCGCGTGCGATGGCGCCATTGGCCAGCGTCGAGATATCCACGCCCGAGGGCGGCTGAATCGGCCCGCCGGTCGGTTCGGCGACGCGACCGGGCAGGGCGATCACCTCGCCGGGGCGGAGCGGGTCGCCGGTCTGGATGCCGTTAAAGCGGGCAAGTTCCTGCGGATTGGCGCCGATCCGCTTGGCCAGCGTGGCCACCGTATCACCGCGCTGCGCCACCGCCACCTGATAACCGGGATAAGAGATGATTCCACGACTGTCGGGTTCGGGGCGGGCCTGGGTCGCGTTACGCGCGGCTTCGGCGGTAGAGGGCGCATTGCCAAAGGCACCGCGCAGGTCAAGATCAAGCGGTTTATCGCAGCCGGCCAGAAAAACAGCCATGCCAGCCACAAGCGGCGCTGATCGCGGGAAATAACGCATCTCGATCTATCCTCGTTTGTTGCCCCTTGTTGGCCGGGGCTTGGTTCCTAAACGTTCACTCAGTCACTTCCGGGCGCCGGGTCAGCCATCGCGCCCAAGCCCTTCGACAAGGGGCACAAAGCGCACCGGGCGCAATTCGTCATAGTCAAACCCGCTCTCGGTTCGGGTCACCCGGATCAACCGTTGCACGGCATCTGATTGGCCCACGGGCACAACCATGATACCCCCGATTTTCAATTGGGCCAATAGGGGGCCGGGGGGGTCTTCGGCGGCGGCGGTCACGATAATGCGGTCAAACGGCGCCTGATCGGGCAAACCAAAGCTGCCATCGGCCGTCAGCGCGATGATATTGGTCAGATCAAGCGTGTTAAAAATCTCGGTCGCGTCCTGCACCAGCCGCTTGTGGCGATCCACCGTATAGACCCGGCGCGCCAGAAGGCTGAGGATCGCCGCCTGATAGCCAGAGCCGGTCCCGACCTCAAGCACCTTGTCACGATTGCTCACCCTGAGCGCCTGTGTCATCAGCCCGACAACCGACGGCTGGCTGATCGTCTGACCGCAGGCAATCGGAAGCGGCATATCCTCATAGGCGCGCTCGGAAAAATAGCCGCGAATGAACGGGCCGCGATCAATCTTTTCCATCGCCGTGAGAACCCGCGCATCGGTCACGCCTTTTGAGCGCAGCGCGAAGAGGAACTGCATCTTGCGTTCGGCGATTTCGTCGGCCTCGTCACTCATTCGATGGCTTTCAGCTTCTCCAGTGCGTCATGGGCGGTAAAATCGGCGCGCATCGGCGTGACCGAAATATAGCCCTTGAGGTTCACATCGGCGTCCGAGCCCGGACTTGTCGGATTTTGCTGTGGCGCGCCCGTGACCCACAAAAAGCGCCGCCCCGAAGGCGCCATATGCGGCTCTACCCCAAAGCCCATGTCGCGGCGAAACCCTTGCCGGGCGGCGCGCAGACCTTTGACCCCGGATGCCGGAACGGGCGGAAAGTTGATATTGTAGAAAATGCCGTAGTCGTCCTTGCTCCACACGCCCTTGTCCAGAAGGGTGCGCAGGGTTTGCAGCCCATGCACGCGCGCCGCCTCGAATGTGTCGTCAAGATCGCGATTGTCGGGGCCGTAATACTGGCTGAGCGCGATGGCGGGCACACCTTGCAGCGCCGCTTCCATCGCCGCGCCGACAGTGCCGGAATAGACCGCGTTTTCGGCCGAGTTGTTGCCCCGGTTCACCCCCGAAAGCACCAGATCGGGGCGTGCATCCTTCATCACGTCATGCAGACCCGCAAGCACGCAATCGGCAGGGCTGCCTTCGGCGGCAAAGCGGCGTTCGCCCATCTCGGCAATCATCATCGGGCGCGTGTAGGAAATGCAATGGCCAACGCCGGATTGTTCAAAGGCGGGGGCCACGGTCCAGACCTCGCCGTCCGGGCCGGCAAGATCGGTGGCAATCTCGTGCAAAACCGCAAGACCCGGCGCGTTGATCCCGTCGTCATTGGTGATGAGAATGCGCATTATCCTGCCCCCTGCGTTGCTCTGCCCCCTGTCTATCCTCGCGCCGCCCCAGCGGCAAGCGGGCACTGGCCCCCGCTTCAGGCGAGCAGGGCCAGAAGGCGCTTTGCCTCATCCTTCGGCGCGGCGAGCGCGGCGCGGTCCTCGCCGGGGAAAAACCGGGCGCGGGTGGCGGTGGCCATCGGCGCGGGGTTGAGCACATGCACTTTCGGGCCGGTGCGCGCGGTCTCGGCCTGCCAGCTGCGCGCAAGCGCGATCTGCGCGGCCTTTGTGGCGCCGTATGCGCCAAAGAATTTCTCGCCCGCGTGGGTGTCGTCAAAAAACACCGCCTGACCGGCCTCGCCCAGAAGCGGCGCGATGAAGGGAATGAGAATGCCCGTCGCGCTTACGTTGCAGGTGATCGATTTGGTCCAGTCGCCCTCGACAAGCTGGGCCGCAGGCATCAGCGGCGCGGCATGCACCGCCGCATGCACCCAGATCGCAACCTCGCCCCAGCGATCGTGAATCGAGCGGCACAGCTGGGCCATGGCATCCTTGTTGGTGATATCCATCGGCGCCAGCGTCGCCTGTCCGCCAGCGGCCTGAATGCGGTCATCCAGCTCTTCCAATGCGCCGGTGGTGCGCGCCACCGCGACCAGATGATGGGTTTTAGCCAGGGCCTCGGCCATGGCCGCCCCAAGACCGCGCGAGGCGCCGGTCACAAGGGCGATAGGGGGGGGTGTGTTTTCGCTCATAGTGGGGCAAATCCCACCAGACGGGGTATAAATCAAGAGGCTTCGTTGACTTTATTGCAGATACCGCGAAAAAGTCGGGCGGTATGGCACCGCCGGAAAGGGACTGCGCCCATGGGCGAGGATGACCAGACAACCGCCAGACCTGCGCCGAATATCCGTGTCCGGGCCTATGACCAAGCCGATGCGCCCGCCGTGCTGCGGGTGTTTCAGGCGGCCATCACCAAAGGGGCGGCGCGGTTTTATGACACCGCTCAGCGCGCGGCCTGGGCGGCGGCCCTTGTCGATGCCGATGCGATGGCCGCGCGGCTAAGCGGGTTGGGGGTTTGGGTTGCTGTAACGCCTGTGGATGATCAGGTGATCGGCTTCATGACCCTTGCGCCCAACGGACACATGGATTTCGCCTTTGTCGCGCCTGCGGTCATGGGGCAGGGCGTGGCGCAGGCCCTTTATGAGGAGGTCGAGACCCATGCCTGCGCCACGTCCCTGCCGCGCCTGAGCACCGAGGCAAGCCACCTCGCGCGCCGGTTCTTTCTGCGTCAGGGCTGGCAGGTGGACAAGGCGCAGAGCGTTCAGCGCGCCGGTGTGACCCTTGAGAATTTCGCGATGTCCAAACCGCTTGGGCTTAAATCGTCGGCAGGCTGAGGCGTTCGGTGCGACCGGCCCGCGCAAGCATGACCACGCCCTCGCCAATCGCGGCCACGGTTGCGCCGTCGATGACATCGCCGACCGTCACCCGCGCAACCGTGGATTTTCCGATCCGCATAAGCGCATGCGACATATCGGGGCCCAGCAGGGTGCCAAGCAACGACAGCCGTGCATCGGGCAGCGCATCTTGCGTGGTGGCGGCGGCCAGAGTGGCCTCTGGGGTTTGGGTGGTCTCTGACATTTGTGCCTCTGGCGTTGGATCGTGAGCCGGGCATCTAGTCAAGGTCAGCGGAAATGCAAAGGGGCGCCCCTCGCGCACCAGCGGAAACATGCCGCATTGCAGCATGAACTCGCGGTTTTTGGCACAGAGGCACGCCACCGGGCCCTCGATCAGGGCGTTATTCGGCGGCTTTCAGCTCAAACCCCTGTTCGATCATATCGCTTGGCGCCACCGGGTATTCCCCCGAGAAGCAGGCATCGCAATATTGCGGACATTTGGAATTGCGGCCCTCGGCCTCGCCGACGGCGCGGTAAAGCCCGTTGAGCGAGATGAACTTGAGGCTGTCGACCTGAAGATGGTCGCGCATTTCATCCTCGGTCATGGTCGCCGCCAACAGCTTTTCGCGCTGCGGGGTATCCACACCGTAAAAACACGGCCAGGCGGTCGGCGGGCTGGCAATACGGAAATGCACCTCTTTCGCGCCGGCATCGAGGATCATTTCCTTGATCTTGCGGCTGGTGGTGCCGCGCACCACGCTGTCATCCACCAGAATGACCCGCTTGCCCTTGATCAGGGCGCGGTTCACGTTGAGCTTGAGGCGCACCCCCATGTTGCGGATCTGCTCGGTCGGCTCGATGAAGGTGCGGCCCATATATTGATTGCGGATGATGCCCATGGCGTAGGGAATCCCCGATTCGTGGCTGAACCCGATCGCCGCCGGGGTGCCGCTATCGGGCACCGGGCAGACAAGATCGGCGTCAACCGGGGCTTCGCGCGCCAGCTCGACACCGATCTGGTGGCGGGTTTCATAGACAGAGCGCCCGCCGATGATCGAATCGGGGCGCGAGAAATAGACATGCTCGAAAATGCAAAAGCGCGCGGGCACGCGGCGGAACGGGTAATGGCTTTCAACGCCATGCTTTTCCGAGATCACCACCATCTCGCCGGGCTCGATCTCGCGCACATAGGTCGCGCCGATGATATCAAGCGCGCAGGTTTCCGAACTGAGCACCCAGCCATCGGCAACCTGACCAAGCACCAGAGGGCGGACCCCAAGCGGGTCGCGCACACCGATAAGCTCACTGTCGGTCATGGCAACGATCGAGAACGCGCCTTCGACCCGGCGCAGGGCGTCTTCCATCCGCTCGGGGATATTGCGCTGAAGCGAGCGAGCCATCAGGTGGATGATGCATTCACTGTCCGAGCTTGATTGAAAAATCGAGCCACGCTCGGTCAATTCCTTGCGCAGGGCATTGGCATTGGTGATATTGCCGTTATGGGCAATCGCCGCGCCGCCCATCGAAAACTCGCCAAAGAAGGGCTGAACATCGCGGATCGCAGCACCCTTGCTGCCGGCGGTGGAATAGCGCACATGCCCGATGGCCAGCGGCCCCGGCAGGGTTTCCATCAGGCTATGTCGGGTGAAATTGTCGCGCACATAGCCAAACCGGCGCACGCTGTTAAAGCCCTGCTCGGCGTCGTGGCTGACGATGCCGCCGGCCTCTTGTCCGCGATGTTGCAGGGCGTGCAGGCCAAGGGCGACAAAGTTCGCGGCATCGGTCACGCCGATGACGCCGTAAACTCCGCATTCCTCCTTCAGCTTGTCATCATCAAAAGGGTGGGCGGGGGGCATTTGTCTGGACAAAGCGGTGCAACTCCGAATCCGGTCATTTCGCTTGGGGCCTCTCTTACGCCCTTGGGCGCGCCGTGTCACGAAACTATCACAAAATATCGGGGGCGACGTGGCGTTTGGCCCTGTCAATAGCGCGACAGGATCACCCCGCCCGCCACCAAAAGCGCCGCGAGGATGCGGGTCAGCGACAGATCGCGCGCCACAAGGCCAAAGGCGCCGATGTAATCAAGCACCAGCGCCGCCACCATCTGGCCGAGGATCAAAACCGTGATTGTGGTCAGAACCCCAAGGATCGGCACGCTCCAGAGTGCGGCCCAGACGTAAACCGCCCCAAGAGCGCCCCCCAGCAACAGCCATTTAGGCAGGGTGGCAACGCGCGCGATCGCCCCCGCCTCGCCGCCAAGCGCCACAAGCACCAGAAGCGCGACAAAGCCGACCCCAAAGGAGATCGTCGCCGCCGCCAAAGAACTTTCGATGCTGCGCCCAAGCGCCGAGTTGATCGGCGCCTGAAGCGCGATGGCCACACCGGCCACCGCCATAAAGATCAATGCAAGTAGCGGGCTTTGCGGCATTGCGGGGTCTATTGCGGCGTGTCGCAGGCGCCTACAAGCTCTTCATACTGCCGGGTGATCCAGCCAAGCGCCTGTTCGGGATTGCCATCCTCGACAGAGCCGGTCAGCTTGGCGAACACCCGCGCCGAGCGGCTATCGTCGATGACGTCGATGGATTGCGAGGTGATCACGGTTTCATACACGAAATAAGCAATCGCGATCAAAAGCACACCGCGCGCCACGCCAAAGACAAAGCCAAGACCCTGATCAATCCCGCCAAGCGCGGAGCGCTGGACCAGCGATGAAAACAGCGGCGTGATCAGCGAAGCGACGATCAGACCGATGGCAAAGACCACCGCAAAGGCGGCGATCATGCTCAGCTCGCAACTGTCGGCGATGAAATCGCCCACAACCGGCACCTCTTTAACTAGCGGTTCAAGCTGTGGGGCAAACAGAAACGCCAGAATGCCCGCCACGACCCAGCCGGCAATCGCCAGGGCCTCGCGCACAAAGCCACGCGAATAGGCCAAGAGCGCCGATAAAACGATAAACAGCGCCACGACGCCATCAATGATGGTGAAACCTTCCATTCGTCTCTTCCTGTCCCTCTGGGCGCTTAGCCTGCGCCGAAAATGTCACCGACAAACGCGGTCAGATCGCCCATATGCGTCAGTTTGAGCCCGCTGTCACCACCCGGCTTTCCACCGGACGGGGTAATTGCGGCTGTGAAACCAAGTTTTTGCGCTTCTTTCAACCTGTTTTCGGTCTGTCCCACCGGTCTGAGCGCGCCAGATAGGCTTATTTCGCCGAAAACCACCGTATCGGCGGGCAGGGCGGTATCTTCGCGCGCACTCAGCAGCGCGGCAGCAACCGCCAGATCGGCGGCCGGCTCGCTTATCTTGAGGCCGCCGGCCACGTTGAGATAGACATCAAGCCCGGCAAACGGAATGCCACAGCGCGCCTCAAGCACCGCGAGGATCATCGCAAGGCGCGCGCCATCCCACCCCACGACCGCGCGGCGCGGTTGCGAATGCGGCGTCGGGGCAACCAGCGCCTGCATTTCCACCAACAGGGGGCGGGTGCCCTCGATGCCGGAAAAGACCACCGAGCCGGGGCTTGGCGTACCACGCCCCGACAGGAACAGCGCCGAAGGGTTGGAGACCTCGGCAAGCCCCGCGCCGGTCATTTCAAACACGCCGATTTCGTCGGCGGGGCCAAAGCGGTTCTTGACAGAGCGCAGAATGCGGAATTGGTGCCCACGCTCGCCTTCGAAATAAAGCACGCAATCGACCATGTGCTCGACCACGCGCGGGCCGGCGATCTGGCCGTCCTTGGTGACATGACCGACAAGAATGACGCTTGTGTTGGTGCGCTTGGCAAAGCTGGTCAGCTCATGCGCGGCGGCGCGCACCTGGCTGACGCTGCCGGGGGCGGCCTCGACGGTGTCGGACCACACGGTCTGGATCGAATCGATGATCACAAGATCGGGGCGCTCGGATTCAAGCGTGGTCAGGATATCGCGCAAAGATGTCGCCGCCGCCAGCTTGACCGGTGCCTCGCCAAGCCCAAGGCGTTGCGCGCGCATGCGCACCTGTGCGCTTGCCTCTTCGCCCGAGATGTAAAACGTCTTGAGGCCCGCGGCGGCAAAGCGCGCCGCCGCCTGAAGCAAAAGCGTCGATTTGCCGATGCCGGGATCGCCGCCGACCAGAACCGCGCTTGACGGCACAAGCCCACCGCCCAGAACACGGTCCAGCTCGCCAATGCCCGAGAGGGTGCGCGGCGGCGGGGTTTCCTCGGTCGACAGGTCGGTCAGCGTCAGGAACGAGCCGCGCTTGCCGCCAAGCGATTTGCCCTTGGGCCCGGTCGAGAGCGGCGCCTCTTCAACGATCGTGTTCCACTCGCCACAGGCATCACAGCGCCCCGACCAGCGCGAGTGCGTCGCACCACAGGACGTGCAGGAAAAGGAATTGGATTTCGCCATGCCCGGGTGATGCCCCAACTGGCGCGTCCGGTCAAACCCGAAAGCGGGCTCTGGCCTATTCCGCCGCCTTTTGGGTCAGGTCGATCACCCGGCCATCCTGGCGGATCATCTCTTCCAGCCCAAGCTCGGGCAGCACATCGCGCAGATCGTCGCGCAGGCGCGTAAGCTGGCTACTGGCGACGCTTTCCTCAAGATCGACCTCATGCGCCCAGTGTTTAAGTTCGCGGCTGATCTGCTTGGCCTGATCAAGCCGGGCATTGAAGGCCTCGATCTCTTGCTGGCGTTGGGTCAGGAAGGCGCGGGCGCGGGCCACCTTTTCGTCGGAATAGACGTCGGAAAGCTCGCGGCTGATGTGTGACATCTGCGCCGCGACCTCAAGAAGATCCGGCTCAAGCCCGCCAAGATCGGGATGATCGCGCAGGTAGGCAAGGCGTTCGCGCACCGCGTCAAATTCTGACGAAAGCTGAAAAACGCCGGTTCTGTCGGCGGCATGGGCGGCGGCATAGGCGCGCGCCACGTCCTGCATGCCGAGCGAAAACCGGCGATGCGAGTTTTCCAGTGCCATGATGCGCCCATTCGCAGGCAGGTAGAAACACAGAAGAACGGCCAGAACGGTCAGGCCCATTTGTGCAATTTGTCCTGCGTTTTCATATATTACGCCACCAAAGCTCACGTTGAATTCAAGCCATGGCAAGAGGCCGAAAAAGCTGGAAATCGTGATCGCGCTCAACCCGAGCGCAGACAAAACAAAGACAATAACGGCAAGCCGATGTAGTAAATATTGGGTCAGCAGCGCGACAGATTTCAAATGTCCGGCCATGACTTCCCCCCTGAAAGATCATTTCCTTAATATAGGCAAGTTTACGCTTATTGTCGGAAACGCAAAGGATTAATTTGATCAACTACCGGTAAAGTCTCGGAAATCTGGGCGTTACCGCACGGTTTTTGTTTCCGGTTTCTCAACAATTCTGCGGTTTTCGCCGTATTTTCCAGTCAGCCAGCCGATGACAATCGAGGCAATTACACAAAAGCTGAACAGGTAAAGCCCCCAGGCCGTCTCGACCCGGCCTAGACCGGCACCGCGCGACAGGATGATATAAAGCGCAACCAGAAAAACATCCGCCATCGCCAGCTTGCCCAGCACCTGAAGCACCGGCAAGACCCGTCTTTCCAACAGGTTGAAATGGATCAGGGCAAGCCCGATGGTCTTGAGATAGGGCGCGAAGAGGGCAAAGACCGTGACCAGCAGCGCAAGGAAAACATCCGCCTGCCAGAGGCTTTGCAACCCGGTGATGACGCTGATCTCGTCTAGCGCGAAGAACGGCAGGATACCCGCCCGAATGAGCGGCGCGAACCAGGCGATGGGAAAGAGGATGAGCAGCGTAAGATTGGCAAGCCTGAGCGCCCAATTGGCCGCTTGCCGAGGTTTCACCGGACCGCCTCGATCGGCCCCTCGGCGCGGCCATGAATGAACTGATCGAGGTAGGGATCGCCGGAATTGTCCATGTCGGCCACCGGGCCGGTCCATTTGATCACCCCGTCATGCAGCATCGCGATATTGTCGGCAATCGCGCGCACGCTTGTCATGTCATGGGTGATGGTCATCGCCGTGGCGCCCATCTCGACCACGATCTCGCGGATCAGGTCGTTGATAACTCCCGCCATGATTGGATCAAGCCCGGTGGTCGGCTCGTCGAAAAAGATGATCTCGGGCTCGGCGGCGATGGCGCGGGCAAGGCCGACGCGCTTTTGCATGCCACCCGACAGTTCGGCCGGGAATTTATCCGCCACATCCGGCTTGAGCCCGACGCGGCGCAGCTTTTCTATCGCGACCTCGCGGGCCTCTTCCCGGGGCCGCGCCAGCGAGCCGCGCAACAGGCGAAAAGCGACATTCTGCCAGACGGGAAGTGAATCAAACAGGGCGCCACCCTGAAACAGCATGCCAAAGCGCGCCAGAAACGCGTCGCGGTCGCCGGTGGTGACGTCCTTGCCATCAAGGGTGATCTTGCCGCTATCGGGCGTAACAAGGCCAAGAATGCTTTTCAGCGCCACAGATTTCCCGGTGCCAGACCCGCCGATGATGACCATCGAGGTGCCCGATTCAACGGTCAGGTTCACGCCGCGAAGCACGTGATTGTTGCCAAAGGCTTTATGAACGTCGGTGAGCTCTATCATGCCGAGAAAAACAACTCTGTCAGAAGGTAGTTGGACGCAAGGATAAGCACGCTTGCGGCCACCACGGCGGCCTTGGTCGCGCTGCCGACGCCCTGTGCGCCGCGGCTCGAATTCATCCCGTAATAGCACCCCATCAGCGCCACGATAAAGCCGAACGCCGCGCCCTTGATCATGCCAGAGATGACATCCCATTGTTCGAGAAAATCAATCGTGTTGTGCAGATAGGTCGCCGCGCCGAAATCAAGCCGCCCGACACCGACCAGAAACCCGCCCATGATCCCGAGAGAGTCGCCCACTGCGACCAGAAGCGGCACCGCGAGCGTGGCGGCCAGAACGCGGGGCAGGGTGAGGTATTTCATCGGATTGGTCGACAGGGTGGTGAGGGCGTCGATCTGTTCGGTCACCTTCATGGTGCCGATCTCGGCGGCAATGCTGGAGGCAACGCGCGCCGCCACCATCAAACCGCCAAGCACCGGGCCAAGTTCACGGGTAAGGCCGATGGCGACAATCGAGGGCACCACGGTTTCAGCGTTAAAGCGCGCACCGCCCGCGTAGATCTGAAGCGCAAGCGCGCCGCCGGTGAAGACGGCGGTCATGCCCACGACCGGCAGCGACAGCCAGCCGATCTGAACAAGAGCATGGCCAAATTCGCGCCAGTAAAACGGCGGGCGCGCAAGGTGGCTTATGGTGCGGGCGGCAAAAAGCCCGATCCGCCCGATCGCCGCCAATGTGCCCAGCACATACCGCCCGATCGCGGCCAGGAATGCCGTAATCACTGTCATCCGCCCAGATACCGCCGCATATAGCGCGCCCCCAAAGATGTCAGAATTTCATAACCGATGGTGTCGGCGTTGTCGGCCAGCGTATCAATAGACTGATGCCGCCCCAGAAGTTCAAGCGTTTTCGGATCATACCCCAGATCGGTGATATCGACGCCAATCAGGTCCATGGAAATGCGCCCGGCAATGGGGCAGGGGGTATCCTCGGCCCAGAGCATGGTCTTGGGGCCCATCGCGCGCAGGATGCCATCGGCGTAGCCGCCTGAAATCGTTGCGATCCGCGTGTCTCGGGTGGCGCTAAAGCTATTGCCATAACCGACGGTTTCCCCGGCACTCAGATCGCGGCACTGGATCACCGGCACATCAAGCGTGACCACCGGGCGCGCATCGACGAAGGGGCGGCCACCATAGACGCCGATACCGGGACGGGCGAGATCGAAATGATAGGCCTCGTCAAGCAGGACCGCGCCGGTATTGGCAAGGCTGCGCGGCACGTCGATATCATCAGTCATCTCACGGAAGGCCGCGAGTTGTTGCGGGTTCATCGCATGATCGGGCTCATCGGCGCAGGCCAGATGGCTCATGATCAGTTGCGGCTTTTGCGCCATTGCGATCTGGCGCACGGCGGACCATTCGGCGGGCTCCATACCGAGGCGGTTCATGCCGCTGTCAAGCTGAATGCCAAACGGGTGACCGGGCAGGGCCTCGACATGGCGGATAAGCTGATCGAGCGAATTGATCATCGGCACAAGATCCATGTCGCCGATCATATCGGCGTCACCGCGCATATGCCCGGAAAACACGTTGATTGTCGGCCCCGGACCAAGCGCCTCGCGCAGCGCGGCGCCTTCTTCGGCGACGGCGACAAAAAAGGTACGCGCACCGGCGCGCGCGAGGGCGCGGGCGACGCGGGAAAGGCCAAGCCCATAGGCATCGGCCTTGACCACGGCCGCGGTTTCTCCCGCGGTCATGGCATCCAATGCGCGCCAGTTGGCGACAATGGCATCAAGATCAATGGTCAGAATTGCGGTGCTCATGGCTGGGTTTTGACAGGATGGGCGTGAGGGTCAAGGGGAAAGCGCGTCGCCGCACCGCCGTCAGGCGGATATGGCAGGCGTAACAAAGCACCCCGGCCCCCTGAGGCCCGAGGTAACGAAAGAGAATAAGGCGTGCAAAACTGCTGTATCCTCAGAACCAGCTTTGAACGCCGCGCGCTGCACCGGATATGTCACGACCCACGCCATCCACCGTGGCACAGCCGGCCATCAGGGCGATAAGGGCGAATGCAATCAGTTTTCGCATAGCTCCTGCCTATAGTTTGTTGCCTGTTTTCTTAGTCTGCCTCGTACCACCATACCTCGGGAAGAAAGCCAATTCCATCCCCGTAGATCGGCAGATGGTCCTTTGGGTATTTCAACTGTGACTTATGGGCAATACGCCCGACACTATATTGATGGATCGGGATCACATAGCGCCCGGTGGTCAGCACCCGGTCAAGCGCGCGGGTGGCGGCGACGAATTCATCGCGGTCCCTGGCCTGAAGCATATGGGTGATCATCGCCTCGGCGGCGGGCGAGACCATGCCCATCAGATTGCGGCTTCCGGGTTGGTTGACGCCTTGCGATCCCCAATAGAACATCTGTTCATTGCCGGGGCTGAGCGACAGCGAGCGGCGCATGAGCGTGAGGTCAAAGTCATACTGCGCCTCGCGCTCGGCGTATTGCGCCTTGTCGGTCATCTGGGTGGTCAGGGTAATGCCAAGCCGTTCAAGCGCGCGGGCATAGATATCCATCATCGCCGTCGCCTGACCGATCAAGCCGTCCTGTTGCAGCAAAACCGTCAATTCAAGCGGCTGACCTTGCGCATTCACAAGACGACCGTCCTGCACCCGCCAGCCGGCCTCTTTCAAGAGCGCCATGGCGCGGCGAATGTTCTTGCGGTTGCGCGCGGTGCCATCGCCGATGGGCAGGTCATAGCCCGCAAGCGCACCGGGCAAGAGCGTTGCCTTGAACGGCTCAAGCAGGTCACGCACCTGGCCCGTGGCGGGGCCGTGATCCATCGCCAATTCGGAATTCGAGAAATACGAGGTGATGCGTGGCTGACGCCCGCCGGTCAGGGTGTCGTTGATATATTCAAAGTTGAACGCGGTGATCAGCGCCTCTCGTACCCGCCAGTCATCCAGCGGCGCGCGCCGGGTGTTCATCACGAAACCGGTCATGCCCGAGGGCTTTTGATGGGGTATCTCTGATTTGACGATCTCTCCGCGCTGAACGGCGGGAAAATCATACTGATTGGCCCAGGCCTCGGCGTTGAATTCACGCACATAGCTGATCAGCCCCGCCTTGAACGCCTCTTTAAGGACAGTGTCGTCGCCGTAAAACTCGATCCGGATCTCGTCAAAGTTGTTGGTGCCGCGCCGCAACGCCAGATCCTTGCCCCAATACGCGGGATTGCGACGCAAGACGACCGAGCGGTCAATCTCGTAACTATCAACCACATAGGGGCCGGTGCCGAGCGGGATATCCTCGATTCCCGCCTCGCTTATGTCGCGCCCCTGCCATTGCGCCTTTTGCAGGATCGGGCGCAGCCCGGCGAGAAGCGCAAGCTCGCGGTCGTCCTCGTTGAAGGTCAGGCGCAGGCTGCGCGGGCCGGTCTGGGCGATCTCGCCGACCTTTTGCCAGAACCCGCGATAGCGCGGGTGCCCGTTGCTGCCAAGTTCGCGGTAGGACCAGATCACATCCTCGACGGTGACCGGACTTCCGTCAGAGAATGTCGCGCCCTCGCGCAGGGTGAATTCGACCCAGTCGCGATTCGGGCCGGTCTCGACCGATTCGGCCAAAAGACCGTAAAGCGTGAACGGCTCGTCCATGGATCGTCCCATCAGGCTCTCGTGGGTGAGGCTTGCCAACTGCCATGGCGCGGAGCCGCGCAGGATGAACGGATTGAGCGAATCAAAGCCGCCGACATTACCGGTCACCGCCTCGCCGCCCTTGGGCGCGTCGGGGTTGGCGTAGGGGAGGGACACAAAATCAGGTGGTAGGGTGGGATCGCCATACATAGCTATGCCATGGGCGGGCGCCGCCGCGCCCGGTGTGGCCACCAGGCCCAGCCCGCAAACAAGCAATCCTGCCCGGACAAAGCGGAAAATATCTGATCTCATTTTGGCGACAATCCCCGATAGTCCTTGTTTCGCTGGCCCGGACCCTAGAGGCGGATTCATGCATTATCAAACTTTTAGCTTGGACTGCGGCGTCGGATTGCTTATAAAGGTCTTACTGCTCGATAGGTTTCTTGCCTGTATGAAACCTGCCTCAATAACTTGACGCCCGCTTCGCGCGGGCGTTTTTTTTGGCCAGAGCTTGCCCCGGATTTCCGCCTCTCAGGGACGTGACTGTCAAGCCTCGTGCAATTGGCATCTGCAGCGTTTACGCTGCGCCTGCAACATGCATTGGGAGAATCTCCATGAGCGTCAAAGGTAAAACAGCAGTCATCACCGGATCGAATTCCGGCATCGGTTTGGGCATCGCCCAAGAACTCGCACGCGCGGGCGTGAACGTCGTTCTCAATTCCTTTACCGATTCGGACGAGGATCACGCCCTTGCGGCAGAGATCGCCAAAGAGCACGGCGTTACCGCGCGCTATATAAAGGCGGATATGTCGGACGCCGAGCAATGCCGTAATCTGATCGAACAAGCCGACACCTGCGATATCCTAATCAACAACGCCGGCATTCAGCATGTCGCGCCGATTGACGAATTTCCCACCGAAAAGTGGAACGCGATCATCGCCATCAACATGACTTCGGCCTTTCACACCACCGCCGCCGCGCTGCCCAAGATGCGCGCCGCGGGCTGGGGCAGGGTGATCAACATCGCAAGCGCCCATGGTTTGACGGCGAGCCCGTATAAATCGGCCTATGTCGCCGCCAAGCACGGCGTCGTCGGCATGACCAAGGTTGTGGCGCTTGAAACCGCGCAAGAGCCGATCACCGCCAATGCGATCTGTCCGGGCTATGTTCTGACGCCGCTGGTCGAGGCGCAAATCCCCGACACCATGAAAAAATACGACATGGACCGCGATGAGGTGATCAAGAAGGTGATGCTTGAGCGCCAGCCCTCGAAAGAATTCGCCACGGTGGAACAGCTTGGCGGCACAGCGCTTTTCCTGTGCTCGGATGCGGCGGCGCAAATCACCGGCACCACGATCAGTGTCGATGGCGGCTGGACCGCGCTTTAGAACTTCGCGAACACGCGAAATCAATACGTTAGGGCGTGTCGCGTACATTCAAATGAACGCGACGCGCTTGCGCTCAAAGCAAAGGTTGGGGTGAGGGGGCGTGTCATCATCCCGGCCTTTGCCGATCGGCTGAAGTTCACACCGCCATTGAGACGCTCTCGATTTATGACGAAATGAACCTTCCGCAACATGTGCGCAAGTTGGGAGGCCATCTTGCGACCGTGTTGGAGTCTCCGTCTACATGGATGGAGTGGGCGATGTGCGCTGTATCGGATTGGTGGCCGGGATAGAATTCACGCGGGATGGCGCACCCGACCCGGACCGTGCCCGCCGCGTCGGTGAAGCGGTCGAGAACCGGGGCGTTTTGTTTCGCATTATCAACAACACACTTGCGATCAGCCCGCCATATATCTGCACCGCCGCCGACATAGATCAGATGATTGAGGTGATGGCGCAAAGCATCGCGTCTGAGGGGGGTGACCTCACGGTGAACTGCAAGTTCCGATATTCGGTTTACCTCAGCCGGTTCTGTGATTTCATCTGCTTGCTTTTCAGCAAGATTGGGGATTTGTCGCAACCCAGTTTAGAATGTGCCCCGGCTACGGAGGTAAAACGCATAATCAGTATTATGTTAACGCAATGCCAAGCAATGCAGGGAAATATCCAAATATTTTAAGTATTTATATTTATTTACTGACATCTAGAGACCATACTTCATGTTATCCTTTTACAGTCGGCTTGATGAAAATTGATATCACGCGATGTAATGTGTTGAACACGCATGTCACACCGCAAAATGTAAGCGATTTCAGCGCCTGGCGGGTCTCGACAGGTCAACGATTAGCAGTTTATGACAGATGTCTAGGAGCACTGACATGACTGCAATTCTGATCCTGAACGGCCCGAACCTCAACCTTCTTGGCACGCGCCAACCGGATGTCTACGGCCACACCACCCTTGCCGATATCGAGGCCATGTGCCGCAACAAGGCAAAGGCGCTTGGGATCGAGCTTGGCTTTGGCCAAAGCAACCACGAAGGCGCTTTGGTCGATGAGATCCAAGGTGCGCGCGGGCGCTTTGATGGCATCATCCTGAATGCCGGCGCCTATACCCATACCTCGGTCGCGCTGCGCGACGCGATAAGTTCGGTTGACGTGCCGATGATTGAGCTGCATCTGTCCAACGTGCATGCCCGCGAAGAATTCCGTCATAAATCGTTCATCTCGGCCGTTGCCGTGGGTGTGATTTGCGGTTTTGGCGCCAGGGGCTATGCTCTGGCGCTTGAGGCTATGCTTGGTCATCTGGAGAGCAGCGGATGATCGAAGCCAAAAAGGTCAATTCGCTGCTGAATTCCTCAAGCATCGAAGAGTTATGGAACCTCCATACTCAGTATATGGCCGACTATGGTTTCGACAGATTGATCTACGGCTATACGCGCTATCGCACGGCGACATCCTTGGGCAATCCTGATGATTTTGTGATTCTGACAAATCACAGCAACGACTATACTGATGTTTTCATTGGGGAGGGTCTCTACTTTCATGCGCCGATGGTACGTTGGGCGCTTGAAAATGATGGTGCCTGTTCATGGTCTCGACTTAAGGAAATGACGGCCAGCGGTACGATGTCCCCGGAGGAACAAAAGGTATACGATTTCAACCGGACGCAGAATATCTCTGCGGGCTATTCGATCAGCTTCAAATCTCTGTCGCCTCGCACCAAAGGCGCGATTGCTCTGACCGCGCGTCGCGGCTTGAACCAGCGCGACGTCGATGAGATGTGGGACCGGGACGGCGAAATTATTCTGGCGCTGAACAACCTGACGCATCTGCGCATCCTGTCCCTGCCCTATGCCGCGCCGGGCCGTGGATTGACCGCTCGGCAACGTGAAGTGCTGGGTTGGGTCGGCGATGGCAAGACCGTTCAGGACATCGCTCTTTTGATCGGCCTCACACCGGCCACCGTCGAAAAGCATTTGCGGCTGGCGCGCGCGGCGCTGAATGTCGAAACCACGGCGCAGGCGGTGTTAAAAGCCGCATTTCAGAATCAGATATTTATTCTTGAAAAATAACTTGTTCGATAACAACAGGTTATAATTGGGTATGGAATTCCATACTTTCATGACTTTACGGAAAATAGCATTATGATCAAGTTCCGTGAGTGGTGGCTTTATAGCCCGGGAGCATTGGGGTGGTTCTACCTTTTTATTATGGGAAAAGCCGTCCTTCCGGTCTTACCGGATGTCGGCCGTCAGCCCTTATTTTTCAGGGTTGGCGGTCGACGCACCTTGACCGTCGTTTCATCCCCAATAGACGACCGGTCATAAAAGCGGTGTCGCCATCACAGGTGGCACCGCTTTTTCGGTCCATCGACATATAACGGAAAAGGGCGCCTCCGCGAGAAGACGCCCTTTGATATTTCCTTGGGCCGCGGGCCTTAGCCTTGGGCGACCTTGGCCACTTCCGCAGCGAAATCTTCTTCTTTTTTCTCGATGCCTTCACCAACTTCAAGGCGAATGAACCCGGTGATCTCGGCACCGGCTTCTTTGGCGGCTGCCTCGACGGTAAGGTCGGGGTTCATCACGAAGGCCTGGCCCATAAGGGTGACTTCGGACATGAACTTGGCCATGCGACCGACAATCATCTTTTCGATCACGGCCTCGGGCTTGCCGGATTCGCGGGCGATCTCGATCTGAACCTGCTTTTCCTTTTCGACAACCGCCGGGTCAAGCGAAGCTTCGTCCAGCGCGGCGGGGTTGGTGGCGGCGATATGCATCGCAACCTGACGGCCAAAGCCCGCGTCGCCTTTCAGAGCGACCAGAACGCCAATCTTGCCCATGCCGTCAGTGGCGGCATTGTGGACATAGGACACAACCGTGTCGCCCTCGATCGCGCTCACGCGGCGCACCGACATGTTCTCGCCGATGGTGGCGATCTTGGCGTTCACGGTGTCGGCAACGTTCTTGCCGCCCATGTCGGTCGCCAGAAGCGCCTCAAGATCTGCCGCCCCAAGGGCCGCCGTGGCGATCCCGGCAACCATCTTCTGGAAGTCGGCATTTTTTGCGACAAAGTCGGTTTCCGAGTTCACTTCAACAGCAACCCCGCGGCCGCCGTCGACCTGAACCGCAACCAGACCTTCGGCCGCGGTGCGGCCCGATTTCTTGGCCGCTTTCGCAAGGCCCTTGGTGCGCAGCCAGTCAACCGCGGCTTCCATGTCGCCATCGGTTTCGGTAAGCGCTTTTTTCGCGTCCATCATGCCTGCGCCCGTCGAATCGCGCAGTTCTTTTACCATTGCAGCAGTGATCGCCATCTTGGCTCTCCTCAAATCAGTCAGGGATTGGGGGCGGGATCGTCCCCCTGCCCCCATGTCAATGTTGCGACGTCGCTTAGCTCTCGGCAGCGGCGGTCTCGGCAGGTGCAGCCTCGGCGAGCACCTCTTCCATCGGGGCCTCTTCCATCGCACCAAGATCAACACCGGCGGCGCCCATCTGGGCGGTCATGCCGTCAAGTGCCGCGCGGCTTACCAGATCGCAATAAAGCGCAATGGCGCGGGCCGCGTCGTCGTTGCCGGGAATGATATAGTCGATGCCGTCGGGCGAACAGTTGGTATCGACAATAGCCACAACCGGGATGCCAAGCTTGTTGGCTTCGGCCACGGCAAGGGCTTCTTTTTTCACGTCGATGACGAACAGAAGGTCCGGCACGCCGCCCATTTCACGGATCCCGCCAAGCGAGGCCTGAAGCTTGCCCTGGTCACGTTCCATGCCAAGACGCTCTTTCTTGGTGAGACCCTCGGCACCGCCTTCAAGGGCTTCGTCGATGTGCTTCAGGCGCTGGATTGATTTCGACACGGTCTGCCAGTTGGTCAGCGTGCCACCAAGCCAGCGGTGGTTCATGTAATACTGTGCGCATTTGTCTGCGGCTTCGGCGATCGGCGTTGCGGCCTGGCGCTTAGTGCCGACAAACAGGATGCGGCCGTTCTTGGCAACGGTTTCACGGATCACATTCAGCGCCGCGTCCAGCATGGGAACGGTTTGTGTGAGGTCCATGATGTGGATGCCATTGCGCGCACCATAGATGAACTCGCCCATACGGGGGTTCCAGCGTTGCGTTTGGTGGCCAAAGTGAACGCCAGCTTCAAGCAGCTGACGCATGGTGAACTCGGGAAGAGCCATGGTCGTTTCCTTTTCCGGTTTTCGCCTCGGTACGGGATGAGAAGCGGGGTGCTTCAACCGGTGGACAAACAGGGATGTCTCCCCCATTGGCCCGCCCCTACCTGCGGATTACAATGCCGCGCGTATAGCGCCCGTTGCGCGCCGCCGCAACCCCTGCCCCCGGGTTTTTCACACGCGCGCGCAGCAGCGCGCGCATTGGGCCATTGTCGCAGGGCGCCATTGCCCTTAGATACCTGCAAGGCTCAGCATTTGGATACCCGATGACCACCCCCTTTGACGAACTGCAAGTCCCCGCCAAGAAACCGCGCCGCTTTGCCGGGTTGCGCGCCAGCTTCCTGACCGGCCTGGTGGTGATCGCGCCGGTCGGCCTGACGCTCTGGTTGATGTGGTCTGTGGTGGGCTGGGTCGACGGCTTTGTCTTGCCGCTTATCCCGCATGGCTACAAGCCCGAAGAATACATCGGTATCAACCTGCGCGGCGTGGGCGTGGTCATCTTTCTGATCTTTACCGTGATTGTCGGCTGGATTGCCAAGGGGCTGATCGGGCGCTCGCTGATCCACTTTGCCGAATCGCTGGTGAACCGGATGCCGGTGGTCCGCTCGATCTATTCCGGCGTCAAACAGATCGCCGAAACCGTGTTTGCCCAATCCGAAAGCAGCTTCGAGAAGGCCTGCCTCATTCAATATCCGCGCAAGGATATCTGGGCGGTCGGCTTTATTTCGATCGAGGCCAAGGGCGAGATCAACCAAAAGGCACAGACCGGCAGCAATCTGGTCAGTGTCTTCGTGCCGACAACGCCAAACCCGACCTCCGGTTTCCTACTGTTCTTTCCGCGCGAGGATGTGATCGAACTCGACATGAGCATCGAGGATGCGGCGAAACTGGTGATTTCGGCCGGCCTTGTCTATCCCGGTCAGATCAAGAACGGCGAAAGCGGCGCCAAATCCAAGGCGTCCTGATCCTTTCACTTTTCCAAAAATACTCGAAACAAGGTCGCAAAAGCCACAGCGGTCACATCGAACCGTTACAGATCCGCTTACCTGAAAGAGCGGTTCGACATCACCTGCATCCGCATGTCCGGGCATGTGTATTGCCCCCGAAGCGGATCACGGCAGGGCGCCTGGATCACCCTGAGACCAAGCCAGATCGCAACCCCGGCGAAAACTGCGCCGCCGACGGCCTGACCGATCAAAACGCCATGCGCGCCCCAGATCGCGCCGAAGGCCAGAACAAAGGGCATGGTGCCAAGGGTCTGGCGCCCCCAGTTCACGCCGGTTGAATAGCCCGGATGCCCAAGGTTGTTGAACGAGGCGTTCGAGACGAAAATCGCCCCGTTGAAGAACGACGCAAGCGCCAGCGGACCGCAATAGAGATAAAGCAGCGAGCGCATCGTACCGGTGGCATCGAAAAGCCCGGCAATCGGCGCGCGCAATAAAAACAAAAGTGCCGACATCACCAGGACATAGATTGCCAGGAATTTCAGCCCGTCAAAAAACGTCTGCTGCACCCGGTCCAGACGCCCGGCCCCGAAATTCTGACCAAAGATCGGCCCGATCGCGCCCGACAGCGCAAGAACCACCGAAAACACCACCGGCACCATCCGGTTGATCACCGCCAGACCCGCGACTGCGTCATGGCCGTATTTTGCCATTTCCCGGGTGACAATCGCCGTGCCCACGGGCGTGGCGACGGTGCCAAGCACCGCCGGCAAGGCGATGCCGACGGCCTCGCGGAAATCGCGTGCAACGCATTGCGGGCGCGGCACGGCAAAGGCCCTGTAGCGCAACACCGCAATCCCCATGGCCATCGCCATCGTCGCGATCCTAGCCGCCACCGTGGCCAGGGCCGCCCCATTAAGGCCCATGCCGAGCGTGAAGATCAAAAGCGGGTCCAGCACCGCATTGACCCCGCCCCCCAAAAGCGCCGGATACATCGCACCGCGCGCATCACCATAGGCGCGCAAAACCGCCACCGCGACCATCGACAGCCCCGAGACCAGGGTCGTGGGCAGTATGATCCAGAGATAGCCGGTCGCAAGCTCTGCCACCTGCCCGGTCGCCCCAATAAGGGCCAGCAGGGCCGCGATGTTGGGCAAGGCCAGGGCCGGAAGGGCAATCCCCACAAGAACCGAAACCACCGCCACGCTCGTGGCATATTCGCGCGCATCAAGCGGCTTGTCCGCGCCCATGGACCGCCCCACAAGAGCGCCTGCCGCGATCGACAGACCGATATTCACCGCGCTGAAAAAGAACATGATCGTGCTGGCATAGCCCGCTGCCGCCGCCAATTCGTCGCGCCCCAGCATCGAGATGAACACGATATCCAGCAGATCGACCGCGAAAATCGCCATCAGCCCGATGCTTGAGGTGAACGACATGACAGAGACATGCCGCATAAGGCTGCCTGAGGTGAAACTTGCGCCTGTATCCTGAACGGCCATGTCCTGCTCCGATATCTGGTCTGGAGGCAGCACATATAGCTGTCTTGCGTCAGCGCAATGGGAAACAAGTCAACACACAGTGATTGTGCGCCGATGGCTAGCTGCGCGCCGCCCCCAGATGCACAAGTCGCGCGCCGGTTTCATAGAATAGCGTTTTCAGGGTGCAGAACCTTTCGGCATAGGCATCCACGCCCGGCACCGGCAGCCCGCTTTCGTCGTCATTGAGCAAGGCCAGAGCCGCCGCGCGGCCAAACACCGTCCCCGGCCCGATGCCCCGCCCGGAATAGCCAAACACCGCTAGCCCGTCGCGCCCAAGCCGCAAAATGCGTGGCAAATGATCCTCGGTCATGGCGATTTTGCCGCTCCAGGCGTGCGCCACTTGGGCCCCGGCAAGGCGGGGAAACAGCCTTGCGAGCTTGCGTTCGGCCCAGTTGGCGTGGGTCGCGGCCTCGCTTCCCATGCCGCCGATGATCATACGACCGGCCTTGTCCCTGCGGATCGAGGACATGATCAGCCCGGTATCCCAGGCCCCTTCGCCCCCCGCCAGAATATCGCCGGCAAGGTTCGCGCCAAGCGGTGTGGTCGCCAGCTGGAAAAACTGCACCACCGGCACAGAAGGTATCGCCATATGCGCCAGCGGTTGGTGATAGGCATTGGTCGCCACCAAAAGGTGGCGCGCCCGCATCTTGCCCGACCGGCTTGTCACAACCCATTGACCGCCGTGCCGCGCGGCGCCGGTGACGGGGCTGTTCTCGTAAATCCGCGCGCCCTGTGCCATCGCGGCGCGGGCAAGGCCGCGCGCATAGGAAAGCGGCTGGATCGTGCCGGCGCGCGCATCATGAAGCGCACCACCGAAAGCCGTGCTTGCGGTGCGTCTCGCGACCTCATCCGCCGTAAGATAGCGCACCGGCGCGCCGCGCGCCTGCATCTGCGCCAGGCGCGCCTTGAGCTGACCCTCGCCCTTTGGGGCATGCGCCAGATGCAAGGTGCCCGCGCGCGTCGCCTCGCAGTCAATCGCGTGGCGCGCGATCAGGTCAAACACCACATCCGGCGCGCCGCCCAACACGGTATTAAGGTGCTCGCCCGCCGCCTCGCCCAAGGCGCAGCACACATCGTCGGGCGCCAGCCATAACCCGGCATTGACCAGCCCCACATTGCGCCCCGACCCGCCATGACCCACGGTGTTGGCCTCAAGCACCGCCACTTCGGCGCCCTGCCCTGCGGCGGCAAGCGCGGCCGAGAGCCCGGTAAAACCGCCGCCGACAATCACGAGATCGACGCTAAGTTCGCCTTGAAATCCGGGCGCCTGAAAGGTTTCTGCGGCACTCTCTTGCCAAAGATTGCCAAGCCCGCTCATCCGCGCAAGATCCGCTCTGCGGCGGCGATGATCGACGCCTTTGACGGCATCGTGACGCCATAGGCAGGGCCGGTGGCGATAAAGCTGTCTTTGGCCACCTCGCGAGCCACCGGCACATCAAGGCGTTCGGCAAAGAACGCGGCAAGGGCCTCGGCCTGCCCGCCGGTGCGGCGGCATTCATCGACAATCAGGATGCGTTCACAGCCCTCAACCGCCTTGAGAAGCGCCTCTTCGGCCAGCGGCGCAAGCCAACGCAGGTCAACCACCCGCACCCCATCGCCCAGCTCTGCCAGGGCCTGATGGCTCAGGTAACAGCCATTGCCATAGGTCACGATTGCCAGATCACTGCCCGTGCCGGTGACGCCCACCTGCCCCAAGGGCGCGCTTGCCTGTGCCTCGGGATAGCGCCGCATCCAACCGCCATCCCCCGCCGCGTGCAGATCGCGCATCGGGTAAAGCGCGATCGGTTCGACCATGACCACGACGCGGCCCTCCTCGCGGGCCAATCTGACGGCTTCTCTGTACATGAGGATCGCATCATAACCATTTGACGGGCAACCTATAATGATGCCCGGTATGTCACGCAGAACGGCCAGGGAGTTATCGTTGTGAAAATGCCCGCCAAAGCCCTTCTGATAGCCAAGGCCAGCAACCCTAAGCACCATCGGGTTGCTGAATTGCCCGTTGGAGAAGAACGAAAGCGTCGCCGCCTCGCCGCGAATTTGATCCTCGGCATTGTGCAGATAGGCCAGAAACTGAATTTCCGGCATTGGAATATAACCGTTCTGTGCCAAGCCCAACGACAGGCCAAGAATGCTTTGCTCATCCAGCAGGCTGTCGATCATCCGATGCGCGCCAAAGCGCGATTGCAGGCCCTTGGTGATGCCGTAAACCCCGCCCTTGCGGCCGATATCCTCGCCTGCCATGACGATCTCGGGATACTCCAGCATAAGATCGGTCAGGCCAAGATTGATCAGCTTGTTCATCGGCTGCGGCGTTCCAAGCGCACGCATGTCCGACGCGCCGAAACAGGCCGCGCGCGCCGCCGGGTCGGGGCCGTTGGCGCGGGCGGCCTTGCGAGATGGCGGGATGATCGAGGCCATGACATCGGCGGCAGTTGTCAGCTTGGGGCGCTTGACCGCCTCTTTGGCCATGGATGAGGTTTCCTCGAAAACAGACTGATAAATATCGAGAATTTCAGAACGAGTCGCGGCTTTTTCGCGAATCAAACGCGCCGCAGAATAGAGCAGCGGATCATGGGCCTCATTGGCCTCGATCTCAGCCATCGGGCGATAGGCCGCCTCGACATCCGGTCCGGCATGCCCGTAAAGCCGCACGCAGGACATGTGCAAAACCGCCGGTTTGCGCATCCGCCGCACCCAATCGGCGGCCTCGCGGGTGACTGAATATGTTTCAACCGGATCAAGCCCGCTGCAGGCGAAATACCGCAGGCCGGGGCGCGATTGAAGCACCGCCGAAACCCAGCCTTCCGGTGATTTAACAGAGATCCCTATGCCATTGTCTTCGCATAGAAAAAGCAAAGGCAATGGCGCGCCCTGCCAGCTTGTCCAACCGGCGCAATTCAGCGCGCCCTGCGCGGTGGAATGGTTCATCGAGGCGTCGCCAAAGCTGCAAAAGGCAATCGCATCGGGCGCATATTCCGGCGCGGGCGGCGGTGAGCGCCGCATCAGACCGATGGAATAGGCCGCCCCAACCGCCTTGGGCAGATGGCTGGCGATGGTCGAGGTTTGTGGCGGAATATTCAGGGCTTTGCTGCCCAGCACCTTGTGCCGCCCTCCGCTGATCGGGTCCTCGGCAGAGGCGGTAAAGCTCAGCAGCATATCCCAAAGCGGATCCTGCCCCGGCACCTGTTGTGCGCGGGCCACCTGAAACGCGCCGTCGCGGTAATGCAGGAACGCCGGATCACTGGGGCGCAGCGCGCGGGCCACCGCCGCGACGCCCTCGTGCCCGCTGGAGCCGATGGTGTAAAACCCCTGCCCCTGCGCCTGAAGCTGGCGCGCGACGCGGTCGAGCTGTCGGCTGATGACCTGAGCGCGAAACAAAGTCAACAGGGCTGCGTGATCAAGCCCGGCCTGTTTCGCCGTCAACGTCGAAAGCGCGGGCAAATCGCCCGCGCCGACGCGTTTCAGGAAGTTTTCGTGAACAATTTCTGCGCGATCCATGTAAGCCCTGTACCAAACGTTTGCGCCGACTGTGCCGCCTTAGAAAAACGCCTGCAACCCGGTTTGTGCCCGTCCAAGGATAAGTGCATGAACATCATGCGTGCCCTCGTAGGTATTCACGGTTTCAAGGTTCACCATATGGCGAATGACCTGAAATTCCTCGGAAATCCCGTTGCCGCCATGCATGTCGCGCGCATGGCGGGCAATCTCAAGCGCCTTGCCACAATTGTTGCGCTTGATCATCGAGATCATTTCAGGCGCGGCATTGGCCTCGTCCATCAGCCGCCCGACCCGCAAAGCGGCCTGAAGGCCCAGGGTAATTTCGGTCTGCATATTGGCGAGCTTGAGTTGGAAAAGCTGGGTCTGCGCCAGCGGACGGTTGAATTGACGCCGATCCAGCCCGTATTGCCGTGACGCATGCCAACAGAACTCTGCCGCGCCCATCACCCCCCAGGCGATGCCATAGCGGGCCCGGTTCAAACATCCAAAAGGCCCTTTAAGGCCTTGAACATTCGGCAAAATAGCGTCTTCCGACACCTCGACGCCCTGCATCACGATCTCGCCCGTGACCGAGGCCCGCAGGCTAAGTTTGCCGCCCACTTTCGGCGCGCTCAAACCCTTCATGCCCTTCTCAAGAACAAAGCCGCGAATTTTGCCGTCATGCGCATCGGATTTCGCCCAGACAACAAAGACATCGGCGATCGGACTGTTGGAAATCCACATTTTTGTGCCGGTGATACGGTATCCCGATTCGGTCTTTTCGGCGCGGGTCTTCATGCCTGCGGGGTCAGAACCGGCATCGGGTTCGGTCAGACCAAAACAGCCGATCAACTCGCCTTTTGCCAGCCCTGGCAGATACTTACGGCGCTGTTCTTCGCTGCCGTAGGCATAGATCGGATACATCACAAGGCTCGATTGCACGCTCATCATGCTGCGATAGCCGGAATCGACGCGCTCGATCTCGCGGGCAACGAGGCCATAGCTGACATAGCCCGCCCCAAGGCCACCATATTCCTCGGGGATGGTCGTGCCCAGAAGGCCCATATCGCCCATTTCCTTGAAAATACCGGGGTCTACCCGTTCTTCGCGATAGGCGTCAATCACCCGTGGTTGCAATGTTTCCTGGGCAAATGTGCGCGCGCTTTCCGCAATCATCCGCTCTTCTTCGCTAAGCTGATCATTCATGCGAAACGGATCGGCCCACTCAAAGCTATTGAGGTCCGGTGCATCCTTGGCGCGCAGGACGGGCGTATTGGCGTTCATGGGAGACATCCTTATGAGTTTTTTTCAGGTTGCTCCAAGGTTACACTGGTAAAACTGCGCATAATAGCGATATTTACACATTAACCCATGAGCAAAGCGCAAGTATGAGCCTGTCCCGCCGATTTCTGCCCTCCATAGCCTCGCTGCGCGCCCTTGAGGCGCTTGACCGCCTTGGCAGTGCGACGGCGGTCGCACAAGAGCTGTCGCAAACTCAAAGTGCGGTCAGCAGGCAATTGAAAACATTGGAAGAACAGCTTGGCGTGACACTTGGCATTCGTGAAGGGCGCAGCCTGGTTTTGACGCCCGAGGCGGCGGATTATGCCGATAAAATCCGGGGCGCATTGCAGCAAATCACCCAAGCCTCGCTAAAACTCACGGTCAACCCGGTCGGCGGAAGCCTGACACTGGCCATTTTGCCGACCTTCGGCATGCGGTGGCTGGTGCCGCGTCTGGCGGATTTCGCGCGCCTGCACCCGGAGGTGACGATCAACCTCTCGACGCGCCTAAAGCCGTTCAACTTTGCCAGTGAACCGTTTGATGCAGCGATACATTTTGGAAAATCAGATTGGCCAGGAACGCAGGCGGTTCGGCTCAAGACCGAGGCGGTCCTGCCGGTTTGCACGCCCGAGTTGCTGGCCACTCGACCGCCCCTTGCAGGTGCCGCTGATTTGCTTGGCCTGCCGCTTTTGCATATCGAGACCCGGCCACAGGCCTGGGCGGCCTGGCTTGCGGCGCATGGGGTGATGGGCGCACAGGTGACCGGCACGGTCTATGACCAATTCTCAACCATCACCCAGGCCGCGTTGCATGGGTTGGGCGTGGCGCTTTTGCCCGACTACCTGGCCGAGCAGGATCTGGCGACCGGTCGGCTGGTCTGCGCCTGGGGTGGGGCCGCACAAACGCCCGGGGCCTACTATCTGGTCTGGCCGCTGCGCAATGCACGCGATCCGGCGTTGCTCAAGTTTCGCGACTGGCTGGCCGGTCAGGCCGAGGATGAAGATCCCCTGCCCCGATAAGTCAATCGCCTAACCAAGGGCATAGCCCGCGCCACGCACCGTGCGCAGCGGATCGTCGCCGCCATACTGGCAGAGCGCCTTGCGCAGCCGTCCGATATGGACGTCAACGGTGCGGGTATCGACATAGATATCGCGCCCCCAGACCCGATCCAGAAGCTGATCGCGCGACCAGACCCGCCCCGGCTTTTCCATGAAGGTCGAGAGCAGGCGAAATTCGGTCGGGCCAAGCTTCAACGGCTGATCCGCGCGCGTCACCCGGTGGGTTTCGGCGTCCAGTACGATATCAAGATATTCAAGCCGCTCGCCCATTGTCGCCGGGCGCGTGCGGCGCAATTGGGCGCGCACCCGCGCCAAAAGCTCGACCACCGAATAGGGTTTGATCACATAGTCATCGGCGCCGGTTTCAAGACCGCGCACAAGATCCACCTCTTCAGAGCGCGCCGACAGCATGATGATCGGAATGGCGCGGGTTTGCGTGCGGGTCTTGAGTTGGCGACAGACCTCGATGCCCGACAGATTCGGCATCATCCAGTCGAGCACGATGATATCGGGCGGCGATTCCTCCACGATCAAGAGCGCCTCTTCGCCATTGCAGGCCCTGAGCACGTGAAATCCGTCCGCCTCAAGGTTATAGCTCAGAACCTCGCGCTGTGCGGGTTCGTCTTCGACCAGAAGGACGGTCGGTTGATCGACGGCCATTGTCAGGCTCTCCTGTTCAGGACGATGATGAAATAGACGGGTCAGTCGAGGTCTGATCGTCTTTGGGGCGCGGATCATCGGGCATCTCGCCTGAGACCAGATAGATCACCTGTTCGGCAATCGAGGTCACATGATCGCCCATCCGTTCGGTATTCTTGGCGATGAAATGCAGATGCATGCAGGCGGTGATATTGCGCGGGTCTTCCATCATGAAAGTCAGGAATTCGCGAAAGATCGCGTTGTACATCTGATCGACATCCCGGTCGCGCTGTATCACCTCATGGGCAAGATTGATGTCGCGCTGAATATAGGCATCAAGCGCGTCCTTGAGCATCGTTTCGACCTCGCGCGCCATCCGGCGCAGCGCCGCGGGCGAGCCGCTGACCGGCGACATCTGGGTCAGGATCGAGGTGCGCTTGGCCATGTTCTTGGCATAATCGCCGATCCGCTCAAGATTGCCTGATATTTTCATCACCGACAACACAATCCGCAGATCGCCAGCCGTGGGCGCGCGCAGGGCAATCACGCGGGCCGCTTCTTCGTTGATCTCCTCTTCGAGGATGTCGATGGCCTTGTCGCGCCCGCGCACCTCTTCGGCAAGCTCTTCGTCGCGGGTTTCAAGCGAGCGGGCGGCGTCGCTGATGGCGCGTTCCACCAGCCCGCCCATTTTCATGATCCGGGCCTGAATCGTTTCAAGGTCGCGGTCAAAAGCCGAGGCGATATGTTGGTTTGACATGGGGTTCGTCCTTAGCCGATGCGCCCGGTGATATAGCTTTCGGTGCGCTCATCTGTGGGGTTGGTGAAAATATGGCTGGTCTCGCCAAACTCGACCAGATGGCCAAGGTGGAAAAACGCGGTTTTCTGGCTGACGCGGGCGGCCTGTTGCATCGAATGAGTAACGATGACGACCGAATACTCCTGGCGCAGCTCGTCGATCAGCTCTTCGACCTGCGCGGTGGCAATCGGGTCAAGCGCCGAACAGGGCTCGTCCATCAACAGAACCTCGGGCTGTGTGGCCACCGCGCGGGCGATGCAAAGCCGTTGTTGCTGCCCGCCCGAAAGACCCGTTCCGGGGGTATCAAGCCGGTCCTTTACCTCATCCCAGAGCGCGGCACGGCGCAGGGATTTCTCGACGATCCCATCAAGATCGGCACGGGTGTTGGCAAGCCCGTGAATGCGCGGCCCATAGGCGACATTGTCATAGATCGACTTGGGGAACGGGTTGGGTTTCTGAAACACCATCCCGACCTTGGCGCGCAATTGCACCGGGTCGATCGAGCGGTCATAGATGTCCTGCCCGTCAAGGCGGATATCGCCGGTCACGCGACAGATCGCAATGGTGTCATTCATCCGGTTCAGACACCGCAGAAAGGTGGATTTGCCACAACCCGACGGGCCGATAAAGGCGGTCACGGTCTTGTCGAGGATATCGACATCGACCCCTTTGATCGCCTCGGCCTCGTTATAGAACACATGCACGTTGCGGGCGGAAAATTTCATTGTTTCGGTGGTCACGGGGCTCTCCGGGGTTGGCGCGTCGTACATCGGTCTGTCCTTCTTTACCATTTCCGCTCGAACTTGCTGCGCAGATAAATGGCGATGGCGTTCATGGTGATGAGAAAGGTCAACAACACCAGAATGGCGGCTGAGGTGCGGCTTACAAAGCCGCGTTCGGGGCTGTCAGCCCAGATGAATATCTGGGTGGGAAGTGCGGTGGCGCTATCAAACGGTGTGTCCGGCGCCGAGGTGATGAAGGCGTTCATCCCGATCAGCAAAAGCGGCGCGGTCTCGCCAAGCGCCTGCGCGAGGCCGATGATGGTGCCGGTCAGGATACCGGGCATGGCCAGCGGCAACACATGGCCAAACACCACCTGATGCCTTGAGGCCCCGACCCCAAGCGCCGCCTCGCGGATCGAGGGCGGCACCGCCTTGAGCGCTGCGCGCGTCGCGATGATGATCGTCGGCAGCGTCATGAGCGCCAGCGTCATCCCGCCCACAAGCGGCGCCGAGCGCGGCAGGCCCATCCAGCCGATGAACACCGCCAGGGCGAGCAGGCCAAACACCACCGAGGGCACCGCCGCGAGGTTGTTGATATTGACCTCGATGAAATCGCTCAGCCGGTTGCGTGGCGCAAATTCCTCAAGATAGATCGCCGCGCCGATGCCAAGCGGAAACGAGATCACGAAACACACCAGAAGCGCCCAGAAGCTTCCCATAAGCGCGCCCTTGAGGCCGGCCAATTCGGGAAAGCGGCTATCGGTATTGGTAATCAGCCCCCAGTTCACGGGCTGCGAAATCGCGTCGGCCCGATCCAGCGTGTCGAACCAGCCGATTTCACGGTCGCTGACGCGGCGCTGTGCCTCGGGGGTGTCGCGCTTGACCAACCCCTTGGCCAGCTGATCGAAGGGGTCAGACACCGGCACCGTCACGGTGACGCTCTGCCCGATCAGCGAGGGGTCTGCAACGATGCGATCGCGAAGCGCAAATTGCGCGCCGTTGGAAATGATACCCTCAAGCGCCTTTTCATCGGCCCGCCCGCTGACGTCCGGAAAATAGGTCTTGAGGCTGGCCAAAAGCACATCGTCAAACCCGCCGCGCGGCAGGCGATCAACTTTGATCTCGGCCGGGTCGACAAAAACCTCGACCGTAATGTGCGTCTGGGTAAAGGCCTTGTAACCAGAGCTGACCAGCGACGCCACAAGGATAAACAGCATCAGCGCGGCAAAGCCGATGGCGGCCATGCCAAAGCCCTTGATCATCGTCTGATGGCGGTTGCGCCGCTTGAGATGGCTGCGCGCGCTGTGGCTTGAAAGATCGGTCATCGCGGGGTCCTTAATCATAGGCTTCGCGGTACTTGCGCACGATGCGCAGGGCGAAAATATTGATCATCAGCGTCACAAGGAAAAGCATCATCCCAAGCGCGAAGGCGGCCAGCGTCTTGGGGTTGTCAAACGAGGTATCGCCAATCAGCAGGGTCACGATCTGCACCGTGACGGTGGTCACGCTATCGAGAGGGTTCATCGTCATTTTGGCGATCAACCCGGCCGCCATGACCACGATCATGGTTTCGCCAATGGCGCGGCTTACGGCCAGCAACACACCGCCAACAATGCCGGGAATGGCGGCGGGAAAAAGAACGCCGGTCATCATCTCGGCCCGCGTCGCGCCAAGCCCGAGCGCCCCGTCGCGCAAGCTCTGCGGCACCGCCGACAGCGCATCATCGGCAAAGGATGAAATGAACGGGATAAGCATGATCCCCATCACCCCGCCCGCCGCGAGCGCCGTGTTGGGCGAAACATCAAGCCCTAGCGACTGGCCAAAACTGCGGATCGTGGGGGCGACCACCAGGATGGCAAAAAAACCGTAAACCACCGTCGGAACCCCGGCGAGGATTTCCAAAAGCGGCTTGGCCACGGCGCGAAACCTGCGCGGCGCGAATTCGTTAAGGTAAACCGCCGACATCAACCCCACTGGCACCGCGATCACAAGCGCGATCACCGTGATCACGAGGGTGCCAAGCATGACAGGCAACCAGCCGAACGCGCCCTCGGCGGCGACCTGATCTTCGCGCAGCGGAATCTGCGGCTCCCAATTGGTGCCGAACAGAAACTCGACAAAAGACACCTTGGCGAAAAACCTCGAGGTTTCGACCATCAGCGAGGCGACAATGCCGAGTGTAACAAAGACCGCCACAACCGAGCAGAAGATCATCAGCCCCGAAATGATTCGCTCGACCCCGTGGCGGGCGCGAAACTCGGCGCTGACCTTGCGGTGGCTGAACGCCACAAGCACCAACGACAGTGCCGTGACAACCACCAGCAAGAGCTGCCCCGCGCGCGTCTGTAGGGCGGTCAGATACTGGGCTGCCTCGGTCTTCCACGGCTCGGGCGTGCCAAAGACAACGCCTCGGGCGACGGATTTGATCTCGGCGACGATAAGCTGCACCTCGCCGCTGCCAAACCCGTCCAAATGCGCGGCGATCTCGGATTTTAGAATCAGGTCAATCACCGGCCCCTGAAGCAGCAACCACAGCAGGATCAGAACAAGCACGGGCACCAGCACCACCAAAAGCGAATAGGCCCCGTGAAACCCCACCAGCGAATGCAACCGCGCCCCGTCACGCCGGATTGCGGTGGCGGCCTGACGGTTCCAGATATAGCCGATCACGGAGAACACAAAGAGGCAGGCAAAGGCGGCGGTTGTCATGGCACTCTCGGGATTTGTTAAAATGCAACACCGCCCGACGCTTGGCCGGGCGGCGACAGGTTTGGGCGCTTACTCTTTCGGCGCCATTGTCTTGCCGTCGATCACAGCATCCTGTGTTTCGGCCCGCAGATCGTCGGGAAGCGCGACCATACCCCGCTCGCTCAGATAGCCGCCCGGCTCCATCGCGTCATCGGACATGTATTCCTCGATGAACTCCTGAAAGTTCGGGATCACACCGCGATGCGCGTTCTTGGTGTAAAAGTAGAGCGGGCGCGAGATCGGGTAGGAGAAATCACCGATGGTCTCGGCACTCGGTTCGACACCGGCAATCCTGACGGCCTTCAGCGTATCCATGTTCTCGTAAAGGAAGGAATAGCCAAAGATCCCCATGGCATGCTCGTCGGCGTTCAGGCGCTGCACGATCAGGTTGTCGTTCTCGCCCGCCTCGACAAACGGGCCATCCTGACGCATCCGCGAACAGTTGTCCTTGACGGTTGCCTTATATCCTGCCTTGTCGGCCTCTTTCAGGGCTTTCATGAACGGGGTGGCCTCGCAGCCGGCATGCATCGCCAGCTCGACAAAGGCGTCGCGGGTGCCCGATGTGGGCGGCGGGCCATAGGCCAGGATTTCAACCGCAGGCAGGCTTGAATCGACATCGGCCCAGGTCTTGTTGGGGTTGGCGATCCAGCCACCCTCGCCCGGAATTTCGGCGGCAAGCGCAAGGAACACCTGCTCCAGCGTCAGATCCCAGTCATTCTCGGCCGCCCGCGAGATTGCAATCGACAGACCGTCATAGCCAATCATCGCCTCGGTGATATCGGTCACGCCATTCTTCTGGCAAAGCTTGTACTCCGAGGCCTTCATGGCGCGCGAGGCCCCGGTCAGATCGGGGTGTGCTTCGCCGATGCCGGCGCAGAAAATCTTCATGCCGCCGCCGGTGCCGGTCGATTCGACAATTGGCGAGGGGGCGCCGGTCACATTGGCAAATTGCTCGGCAACGGCCTGGGTATATGGAAACACGGTGGACGAGCCGACAATGCGGATTTCGTCACGCGCCTGTGCGGCGCCTACAGCAGCGGCAGAAAGGGCCAGCGTGGAAACGGTCAGTTTGAAAAGCGACATGGAGTGCTCCTGGGTTCGGTTAGCGGGGCGCCCGTATTGGCGACCTCTGCGGCGTTGCTAGGTGGCTGCAACGACGCTTTTGTTACGTTTTTGTAAACGTTTTATGACAGGAGGAGATTTCTCGGGGTTTCGCGCGATTGACACCGCGAAAAGCTTTATCCGCTGTGCGTCCAGCGCGGCAAAATCACGGTAAACGCGCTGCCCTGCCCCGGCGTGGAGTCGATCCGAAGCCGTCCGCGGTGGCGATTGACGATGTGTTTCACGATCGCAAGGCCAAGCCCTGTGCCACCCCTCTCGCGAGAGCGGTGGGTGTCGACCCGGTAAAACCGCTCGGTCAGGCGCGGGATATGCAGCGGATCAATCCCCGGCCCGCGATCCCTGACCCGCACCACCACGGCAGGCACGCGTAAGGTTGTCTCTGGCGGGCTCGGGTCAAGCGTGATGGTGATCGCGTTGCCCTTGCCGCCGTATTTGATCGCATTCTCAACAAGGTTGGTAAAAACCTGCTGTAACTGATCGGAATTGCCCGGAACACGCACGCCATCGGGCGGATCAAATGCGATCTCACAGGCGCTCTCCTTGGCCAGCGGGCGCAGCGTATGCAGCACCGAGCCGATGATCCGACCAAGATCGACCGGGTCTTTGGCGCGCACCCGTTCCTCGCTTTCCACCCGGCTGAGCGACAGAAGATCGCGCACCAGCCGCTCCATCCTTGCGGCCTCGGATTGCATGATCCCAAGAAAGCGGTCGATCGCTTTGTCGTCGTGCCGCGCAGGCCCCTGAAGGGTTTCGATAAACCCGATCAGCGCGGTCAACGGTGTGCGCAACTCGTGGCTGACATTGGCCACGAAATCGCGGCGCATCTGGCTTGCCTGTTCCTTTTCCGACAGATCCTCAAAGCAGAGCAAGACGCCGCTCGTGGCTCCGATCTCGACAAAGCCAAGGCTCACGGCAAAACTGGTGTCGCGCCCGGCATCACTGCTGTGGTATTGGGTATCGCGTGGCTGGCGGTCGGCCAGGCTCGCCTCGACCGCGTCGATCACATCGGGCTGGCGCAGGGCGGTCATGAAATGGCGCCCTGCGATCGCACGCCCCAAGAGATCGGCGCCCAGGGTGTTGACGGCCGAAATATGCGCGTCTGGCCCGATCAGAACCGCCGCAAGCGGAAGCGCGGCCAGAACCGAGGCGATGCCCTGGTCCGGCACCTCTGTCAAAGCGCTGTCAGGCCCGTGCGAAAGCGGCGCATGTTGCGCTGATAATGCAGCGCACCGGCCTTGAGACCCTCGATGGCCGCCGCATCCAGAGTGCGGATTACCCGGCCCGGCGCGCCCATCACAAGGCTGCCCTCAGGAATTTCCTTGCCCTCGGTGATCAGCGCCCCGGCCCCGATCAGACAGTTCCTACCGATCTTTGCCCCGTTCAGAATGGTCGCGCCCATGCCGATCAGGGAATTTTCGCCGATGGTACAGCCGTGCAGCATCGCCCTGTGCCCGATGGTACAGCCCGCCCCGATGACAAGCGGATAGCCCGGATCGGTGTGCATGACGGTGTGGTCCTGCACATTGCTGCCCGCGCCGATATGGATCACCTCATTGTCGCCCCGCAAGGTGACGCCAAACCAGACCGAGGTGGCGGCTTCAAGCACCACATTGCCGATCACACTGGCATCCGGGGCAACCCAGAAATCGCCGTCTTCCGGGGTCTGCGGCGCGTGGCCGTCAAGCGCATAAAGGGTCATCTTGTCTCCTCGAATTCGGTCTGTAATTGGCGCACATGTGCGATAAGCCCCGGTTGCTGGCTGCGGCGCAGCCGGGTGGCCTCGATGATCGTGTTCAGCTTGCGCTCGGTGGCGTCAAGGTCGTCATTTATCAACACGAAATCATAGCCATCCCAATGGCTGATCTCATCCCAGCTTTTCTCCATCCGCTTGGCAATCACCTCGGCGCTGTCCTGACCCCGGGTTTCAAGGCGGCGGTGCAACTCGCCAATCGAGGGCGGCAGCAGAAAGATCGACAGCGTATGCGCGCCAAGCGCCGAGTTGCGGATTTGCTGCGCGCCCTGCCAGTCGATGTCAAACAGCACATCGCGCCCGGCCTCGATCGCGCTTTGCACGGCCCCTTTGGGCGAGCCATAGAAATTGCCGAACACATGTGCATGCTCAAGCATGTCACCGGCCGCCACATCGCGCTTGAACTGATCCTGGGTCAGGAAAAAGTAATCCTGGCCTTCAACCTCGCCCTCTCGCGGCGTGCGGGTGGTGGCCGAGACCGAAAACGCAATCGTCGGATCCCAGGCCCGAAGCCGCTGCGACAGGGTGGATTTGCCCGCGCCCGAGGGCGACGACAGAATAATCAAAAGGCCCCGGCGATCACTCATTGCATTCTCTTTCCCGTTCGGCATCACATCTGTCATGCCCTGTCTTTCATCTTTCCAGAAATACTCAAACTCACCGCCGCCTCACGTCACACCGGCGCCTGGTCATTCTACATTCTGCACCTGTTCACGCATCTGGTCGATCACGGTTTTGAGGTCAAGACCGATGCGCGTCAAGCCGGTGTTCTGCGCCTTGGAACAAAGCGTGTTCGCTTCGCGATTGAACTCCTGGCTGAGAAAATCAAGCTTGCGCCCCATCGGCGAGCCCTGCGCGATCAGTTCGCGCGCGGCACCGACATGGGCGCGCAGGCGGTCGATTTCCTCGGTCACGTCAAGCTTGACGGCCATCATCGCAAGCTCTTGCGCCACGCGCCCCTCATCGGCGCCCTCGGCGGCCTCCATCACCCGCGCCAGAGCGGCGCGAAAGCTTTGCGACAGATCATCCCTGCGCGTCTCGGCAACCTCGGCGGCCTCTTTGGTCAGCGTCTCGATCTCATCAAGCTGCGCGCCCAGAACCTGCGCCAGGGCGGCGCCTTCGGCGCGGCGCATGTCCAGGAAACTCTCCAGCACGGCCTCGAAATCCGCCAGGAGCGCGCGACCGAGCGCACCGGTGTCCTGCGCGCTGGTGCCGGTTTCAAGCACCCCGCGCAGGCCGACGATATCGGCGGCATTGGCGGGCGCCAGCGACAGACCGCGATCCATCGCGCGGGCCTCGATCCCGGCCATGGCCGCAAGCACATCCTCAAGCAGTGCCTCGTTGACGCTCAGCGCGCCGCCGCGCTCATCGCTTTGCACCCGCAGGGACAGCGAGACATTGCCACGCGCCATCGCTTTGCTCAGACGCGCGCGCAGCCCCGCCTCAAGCCCCTCGATCCAGTCGGGCACCCGCAGGCGCAGATCAAGCCCCTTGCCGTTGACACTGCGCAATTCCCAGGCCCAGCTCTGACCCTCAAACTCGCCTTTGGCGGCGGCAAAGGCTGTCATGGAATATAACATCGGCGGATGGCTCCTTGTTGCGGTCTTGCCCTGTCCTAGCCACTGGTCTGGCGGCTGGCAAGCGGCTGACAGAGGCAAAGCCTTTCGGAGAAGTTAACCAATTACGACGATTTTTAGACAAATAGAGGCTGAAATATGGCACATTTAAGTCATAGTACGGTGAGTCATGTGAGGATTAAGGCAAGCCGATGACCGTCGCAGCAGACGGAGAATGACGTTCAGAGAAGGTTTTGACACATGCAGGACGACGTAATCAGTTCAGTGGTTCCCCCCCGCCCCGGTAGTGCGGATGACCGGCAGGCCGAGCATATGCGCGCCTTTCGCGCCTATTGGAACAGCATGCGCAAGGGCCATGATGTGCCGCGTCGCTCGGATATCGACCCGCGCCGGATCGAGCCGTTGTTGTCCAACGCCTTTATCGCCGAGCGGATTGCGCCGGGTGTCACACGTTTGCGGATCGCGGGCATGCATCTGAGTGATCTCATGGGGATGGAAGTGCGCGGCATGCCACTCAGCAGCTTCATCGCGCCTGCCGATCGTGACAATTTCGCGCTCAACCTGGTTAATGTGTTTGATCGCCCCGCGGCGCTGCGCCTCGATCTGCGCAGCAAATCCGGTGTCGGGCGCCCGGAATTGTCCGGCACGTTGATCCTGCTGCCGCTGCGCAGCGATCTGGGCGATGTGTCACGCGCGCTTGGGTGTCTCATAAGCAAAGGCCAGATCGGCCGCGCCTCGCGCCGCTTCGAGATCGTGAACAGCCATGTCGAGCCGCTCGTCGCCGGGGTTGAACCCAATGGCATGCGCGCCCTGCCCGGTGGATTGACCGAACCCAGAAGTGCCCCGGTCAGCAAAAACAGCCGCGATTATCTGCGCGTGGTCAAATAAGTCAAAGGGCATTGGCCCATGTTTGCTCATTAAAAAGGCGGCGCAAGGAAATCCTGCGCCGCCTTTTAATTTAATTTCAAACCGTTAGGGCGCCAAGCTCATCCAGCTTGGGCCTGTTGACGTTCAACCCGCAGCGCCGAAAGTTCTTCGGCGACCAGAAACGCCAGCTCAAGCGATTGGCTCGCATTCAGGCGCGGATCGCAGGCGGTGTGATAACGATCACTCAGGTTTTCATCGCTGAGCGCACGCATGCCGCCGGTGCATTCGGTCACATCCTGACCGGTCATCTCGAAATGCACACCGCCGGGAATGGTGCCCTCGGCCTTGTGGATGGCAAAGAATTCGCGGACCTCGCGCAGCACCGATTCAAACGGTCGGGTCTTGTATCCGGTGGCCGATTTGATCGTATTGCCATGCATCGGATCACAGACCCAGACCACATTGGCGCCCTCTTCCTCTACGGTTTTGATCAGACGCGGCAGGTTGTCCGCAACCTTGCCCGCGCCAAATCGCGCGATCAGGGTCAGGCGACCGGCCTCATTGCCCGGATTAAGCTTGGCCAGCAAAAGCTTGAGATCTTCGCTTGTCATGGTCGGCCCGCATTTCAGGCCAATTGGGTTCAACACGCCACTCAGGAAATCCACATGCGCGCCATCCGGCTGGCGTGTGCGATCCCCGATCCAGAGCATATGACCCGATCCCGCCAGCCATTTGCCAGAGGTCGAATCAAGTCGCGTCAGCGCCTCTTCATATTCCAGCAACAGGGATTCGTGGCTGGTATAGAAATCGACCGTCTTGAGCGTATGCGCGCGATCGCTGTCAATGCCGGCCGCCTTCATGAAATCCAGGGCATTGCTGATGTTGTTGGCCATTTCGCGGTATTTCGCGGCCTTTTCGGATTCGGTAAAGCCGAGCGTCCAGGCGTGGACCTGATGCACATCCGCATACCCCCCCGTCGAAAAGGCCCGCAACAGGTTCAGCGTCGCCGCCGCCTGGGTGTAGGCTTGCAACATCTTGTCGGGATTGGGAATGCGCGACTCGGGCGTGAAGGCCAGATCGTTGATGATATCACCGCGATAGCTTGGCAGTTCGACACCGTTGACCACCTCGGTCGGGGCCGAGCGCGGCTTGGCGAATTGCCCGGCCATCCGGCCGACCTTGACCACCGGCACCTTGGCGCCATAGGTCAGAACCATCGCCATTTGCAGCATAACTTTGAAGGTGTCGCGGATCGCATCGGCGCTGAACTGCTCAAAGCTCTCGGCGCAATCGCCGCCCTGAAGCAGGAAGGCCTCGCCGCGCGACGCCGCGCCAAGTTGCTCTTTCAGGCGGCGCGCCTCGCCTGCAAAAACCAGCGGAGGATACTGCGTCAGCCGGGCCTCGGCCGCCGAAAGTGCGGCGGCATCGGTATACTCTGGCATCTGGATCCGCGGTTTCGCGCGCCAGTCCGATTTTTGCCATTGCGTCATTGTCTTTCTCCGCTTTGTCGAATTACAGGCTTGGTCTATACTAAGGTGACCCTCAAGTGACCATATATGTATTGCAGGAATTCATGCAATTCGCGCCCGTATGTCTTGTCAATAAGACTGTTTTTGTGACAGACCCGATAAACGGCCTATTTATGCAGGGATTCGACAAGCATGAAATCCGAAGCCACAAAAATCCAAGTCAGCGCCCCCAAGACGGCAAAACGCTTTGTTTTTGTATTGGTGGACAACTTTACCTTGCTGAGTTTTGCCTCTGCCGTGGAATGCCTGCGGATTGCCAACCGGATGTCGGGGCATGAGCTTTATCAATGGGCTGTCACCGGCGACACCGAGGATACGGTAACCTGTTCGGCGGGCGCACGGTTTCATGTCGATTTCCCGCTTGGAGAGCTTGGCCGAGACGATATCCCGATGATCTGCGGCGGCATGGATGTGCAGGCGGCAACCACCAAACGGATCCTGAACTGGGTCCGGCGCGAGGCGCGGCGCGGTGTCAGGATGGGGGGCCTCTGCACGGCCGCCTATGTTCTGGCCAGGGCCGGTCTGCTGGATGGAAAGCGCGCGACGATCCACTGGGAGAACCACGACAGTTTCCTCGAAGAATTTGAAGAGGTCGAGCTTACCAAATCGGTCTTTGTGGTGGACGGCAACCGGATGACCACGGCGGGGGGCACATCCTCGATTGATCTGATGCTGAAACTGATCGCCGACGATCATGGCGAGAAACTGGCCAATGCGGTTGCCGATCAACTTATCTATAGCTCGATTCGCACCGATCAGGACACGCAGCGCCTCTCGGTGCCGACCCGCATCGGGGTGCGCCATCCCAAGCTGAGCCAGGTGATCCAGATGATGGAGGGCAATATCGAAGAGCCGATCAGCCCGTCGATCCTGGCCAAGGATGTCGGCATGTCGACCCGCCAGCTTGAACGGCTGTTTCGCCGCTATCTAAGCCGCAGCCCGAAGCGGTATTACATGGAACTGCGCCTGCAAAAAGCGCGCAACCTGTTGATGCAGACCGATATGACGGTGATCAATGTCGCGCTTGCCTGTGGCTTTGCCAGCCCCTCGCATTTCTCGAAATGCTACCGGGCGCATTACAACACCACGCCCTACCGCGAGCGCGGTGCGCAGGCCTCGCGGCTCTCGGTCTGACGACGCAGGCGGAGTCAGTGGGGCCAGCCCCACACCCCGGGATATTTGACGCCAGAAGAAACCAGAGCATGAGAGAGCCTAGTCGGGGGTGATCCGGTAAGCCGCGCCCTGGGCCACGCTTAGGAACCAGATGCTGCCATCGGGGGCTTCGCGGATGTCGCGCACCCGTTTGGTCTCGGGCGATTTGAGCTGTTCGGCCTCGGTGAGCGGGCTGCCCGAGAGGCGAGAGATATAGCCGAACTTGAGGCTGCCGACAAAGAAATCGCCGCGCCACTCGGGCCAGAGCACGCCGGAATAGATCATCAACCCCGAGGGCGCGATCGAGGGGTCCCAGTAATGCGTCGGCTGCTCCATCCCCGGCTTGGCCGTGCCCTCGCCGATTTTCAGGCCGGAATAGTGCCGACCATAGGAAATCACCGGCCAGCCATAATTGGCGCCGGATTTGATTCGGTTCACCTCATCGCCGCCGCGCGCGCCGTGTTCGACCGCCCAGAGATTACCCTCAAGATCAAGCGCCGCGCCCTGCGGGTTGCGATGGCCGTAAGACCAGATTTCGGGCTGTGCGCCGGGGGTATCGGTGAACGGGTTATCCTTGGGAATGCTGCCATCGCGGGCAATGCGGATGATGCTGCCGTTTTCGCGCGAAAGATCCTGTGCCGAAGGCCGGTCACCGCGTTCGCCGATGCTGGCGTAAAGATACCCGTCGCGGCCCTCGACAAGGCGGCTTCCGAAATGGCGCCCGCCCGAGGAACCGGGCGTAAGCTCGAAAATCACCGTCCAATCGGTGAGGCGATCCGCGCCGGGGGCAAGGCGGGCATGGGCAATCGCCGTGCCTTCGCCGCCCTGTTGGGGCTTGGCGTAGGTAAAATAGAGCTGGCGGCTCCGGGTAAAGTCACGCGGCACAAGCACGTCGAGCAACCCGCCCTGCCCGCGCGTCGCCACCCTGGGCAGGCCCTTGACGCTTTGCCGACCCTTGTCGTCGATCAGCATAAGCCGCCCGCCCCGTTCGGTGATCAACACGCCGCCATCCGGCAGTAAGCCGATCGACCAGGGCTCATCCAGCCCTTTGACCACAGGCGTCACGGTCAGCGTGCCGACGCTGCTGTCAAGGGCATGGGCGGGCCCGACCGCCAGGCTCAGGGCAAGAAGAGCTGCGGCGAAACGGGACATGGAACCCCCTCCAAATGGGTGCGGTGATACAGGTGCATCGCAGTCATATGGGGGCGATCAGGCGCGTTTTCCACCGATTTGTGCGATATCGAGCACATCAAGCACCTTGGCCTCGATCTCGGCGGCGCCAAGTCCTGCCACCGCATACATATCCGCCGGGCTTGCTTGATCAATGAAGATATCAGGCAGAACCATCGAGCGGAATTTGAAGCCCCGGTCAAAAATGCCATGTTCGGCCAGCAACTGCGCGACATGGCTGCCAAAGCCGCCGATGGCGCCTTCTTCAATGGTGATCAGCGCCTCGTGATTGGCGACCAGATCAAGGATCATCGCCGCGTCCAGCGGTTTGGCAAAACGGGCATCGGCGATGGTCGCCATGATGCCGCGCGCGCGCAATGCCTCGGAGGCTTTCAGAACCTCGCCAAGACGGGTGCCGAACGACAGGATCGCGACGCGCTTGCCCTCCTGGATGATCCGGCCTTTGCCGATCTCAAGCGCCTCACCGCGTTCGGGCATCTCGACGCCCATCCCCTCGCCGCGCGGATAGCGAAAAGCGATTGGCCCCTCGTCATGCGCGGCGGCGGTGGCGACCATATGGACTAGCTCGGCCTCATCGGCGGCGGCCATCACCACGAAGCCCGGAAGATTGGCAAGAAAGGCGATGTCGAACGCCCCCGCATGGGTCGCGCCATCGGCCCCGACAAGCCCGGCACGATCAATCGCAAAGCGCACCGGCAGGCGTTGGATCGCCACATCATGCACGACCTGATCATAACCGCGCTGGAGAAACGTGGAATAAAGCGCGCAGAACGGCTTGAGGCCCCCCGCCGCAAGCCCCGCCGAGAAGGTCACCGCGTGCTGCTCGGCGATGCCAACATCAAAACAGCGCGACGGGTGCCGACTTGCGAACAGATCAAGCCCGGTGCCATCGGGCATCGCCGCAGTCACCGCACAAATCTTGTCGTCGCGCGCGGCCTCGGACAACAAAGCGTCGGCAAAGACGCGGGTATAGCTTGGCGCGTTCGAGGGCGCCTTTTTCTGCTCGCCGGTCAGAACATCGAATTTCGCCGTCGCATGACCGCCGTCGCTTGCGCTTTCGGCCGGGCCATAGCCCTTGCCCTTTTTTGTCAGTACATGAATGAGGATCGGCCCGGTGGCGCGTTGGCGCACCGTGCGCAGAACGGGCAAAAGCTGATCCATGTCATGGCCGTCAATCGGGCCGACATAGGAAAAGCCAAGCTCTTCGAACAAGGTGCCGCCGACCGCCAAGCCCTTGAGCATTTCCTTGGCGCGCCGCGCGCCCTCCTGAAAGGGCGGCGGCAACAGCGACACGGCGCCCTTGGCGGCGGCCTTGAATTCCTGAAACGGTTCGCCCGCATAAAGCCGCGAGAGATAGGACGAGAACGCCCCCACCGGCGGCGCAATCGACATTTCATTGTCGTTGAGAATGACAATCAGGCGTTTCTTGAGGTGGCCGGCATTGTTCAGCGCTTCAAACGCCATGCCCGCACTCATCGCGCCATCGCCGATCACCGCAATTGCATCGCCATGCCCGGTCGGGCAATTGCCGCCCAGATCGCGCGCCACGGCAAAGCCGAGCGCGGCACTGATCGAAGTCGAGCTATGGGCCGCGCCGAACGGGTCATAGGGGCTCTCGCTTCGCTTGGTAAAGCCGCTCAGCCCGTCCTTTTGGCGAATGGTGCGGATCCGGTCGCGCCGCCCGGTCAGGATCTTGTGGGGATAGCATTGGTGGCTGACGTCCCAGATGATCTTGTCGCGGGGCGCATCAAACACCGCATGCAGCGCCACGGTCAGTTCGACCACGCCAAGCCCGGCGCCAAGATGGCCGCCGGTTTCCGAGACCGCCGAAATCGTCTCGGCGCGCAATTCATGCGCAAGCTGCGTCAGCTGGGGATCCGAGAAGCGTTTGAGATCGGCAGGCGTGGCGACCTGATCAAGCAGCGGTGTGTCTGGGCGGTTCGGCATTGCGGCCCCTCCTGGCGGGGTAAAGATCAAGTCTGGCGCGAGATAACGAAGCGCGCAAGCTGCTGCAAGGTGTCGGCCTTGTCACCATAGCATGATAGCGCATCACAGGCCGCGTCAACAAGCGACCTGGCCTCGGCACGCGCGCCATCAAGCCCGAGATGCGACACGAAGGTGGCCTTGCCGGCCGCGGCATCCTTGCCCACGGCCTTGCCGACCTGCGCCGCATCGCCGGTCACGTCAATCACGTCGTCCTGAATTTGAAAGGCCAGCCCAAGCGCCTTTGAATAGCGCGTCAGAGGGGCAAGATCGCCCGCCCCCATGCGCGCCCCGGCGGTCGCGGCCCAGGTGATAAGCGCGCCGGTCTTGCCCGCCTGCAAGGTTGTGATCTCGGCAAGGCTGAGCGGGGTTTCTGCGGTTTCGGCGGCGATATCAAGCGCTTGACCAAGCACCATGCCCTGGCCACCGGCGGCGCGCGCAAGGCTGAGGGCGAGGTCGGCGCGAATGTCGGCGGCCTCTGCGCCGTCGGGATGGGTGACAAGCTCGAACGCCAGCGAGTGCAGGGCGTCACCCACAAGAATCGCCGTCGCCTCATCCCATTTGACATGCACCGTCGGCTGGCCCCGGCGCAGATCATCGTCATCCATCGCCGGAAGGTCGTCATGCACGAGGCTATAGGCATGCAGCGCCTCGATGCCGCAGGCAGGCCAGATCGCACGCTCGCCCGCCACATCGTGAAGGCGCGCGGTTTCCATCACCAGAAAACCGCGAATGCGTTTGCCGCCGCGCGTCGCATAGCCCATGCCCTGCGCCACGTCACCACTGCCGAAACCCGCCAGAACGCTGTCAAAATGCGCCTGAATAAGCACCGCATCCCCGGAAAGCCCGGTTTTCATCGCCTTCAAAGGCCCTCGACCGGGGTGGTGCCGGTGGGCTGGCCGTCGCCGTCAAGCGTGATCGCGGCGACTTTTTCCTCGGCCTCTTTCAGCTTGGCCTCGCAGCGCTTCTTGAGGTCTGCGCCGCGCTCGTAAAGGGTGATTGATTCCTCAAGCGCCACATCGCCACGCTCCAGCCGTCCGACAACCTGTTCGAGCTCTTTCATCGCCTGTTCAAACGACATTTCGGACAGGGGGGTATCGGGCATTGCGGGCATCCTGTTGCTGGTTTTTCACGCATCACCATAACCATGTCAGCCGGGGGGTGCAATTCGGTTGACGCCCCTTTGCGGCTGCGGGACATTGGCGCCATGAGTGACCTGCCGACCCCTGCCCCTCTGCCCGACCCTGAGAGGCTGCTTGCCCTGCATCGGCGCTTTGAAGCGGCGCGCACCGCCTGCCCGGAACTTGAAACCGCAGACCTCGGCGAGGTGCTGCGCATTGTGCCTGGCAAGCGCGCGGTCCTGAAAGGCACGTTTGCCGGGCGCGCAGCCGTCTTTCGCATCTTCGAGCCGGACCAAGGCGATATCTCGACGCGCGAATGGCGCGAAATGACGCGGATATGGCCCTATATGAACAGCGGTCCCTACCGCGTGGCCGAGCCGCTTTTGCATCTGCCGGAGCATGGCATTCTGGCGATCGAACATGTGCCGGGTCAGCCCCTGCTAAAGCATTTCTGGCAAGCAGAGCCCGACACCCGTGCCCGCCACCTGCGCCCTGCCGCAGAGTGGTTGCGCCGCTATACCGAAGGCAGCGAAACCTGGCGGGCGGGCAATGCGGCCGGCTGGATCGCGCGGGTTGAACGCGCGGCCGCAAGCCAGCCATTCGCCAATCTGCGTGCGCTTGAGGCCGGGATTCTGGACGAGTTGCGCCGGATGGCCGCAATGCTTGAAACCCAAGAATGGCGGGTTGCCATCTGTCACGGGGATTTTCACCCCAACAACCTGATCACAAACGAGGATCGCCTGACGGGTATCGACATCGGCGGCTCGGCGCGGATGCCGGTCTGCAAGGATATCGCGCGCTTTTTGGTGCATATGGGTCGGCGCGGCATGATCCCCTCGGGGCTGCGCCAGCTTGGCGTTGACCAGGTCGGGATTGCGGCTTTTGCGGATGCCTTTGCACTGTCAAGTGTCGAGCGCGGGCTTTGGCTGCCGTTTTTCATCGGTTGCGAGGCGTTGATCCGGGTGGAAAACAAAAGCATGAAAAAGGGCCGGATCAAACGCGCCGAAGAAATGTATCTGGCGCTGCGCGACGATCTGATTGCGGCGCGCAGCGCCTGAATCAGCGCCCCTTGAACAGACTGCCCAGGATGCCGCGCACAAGGCGGCGCCCGGTCGTGCCCTTCAACTCTTTTAGAACCACATCGGTCAGCGCCTTGCCAAAGCCCCCCGAAGAGGTGGATTTGCGCGACCGACTTGAGCGGCTTTCGGTTTTGCCGCCGGAATAGCGGCGCGCGGCCTTGAATTCGCGGTCTTTCTCGGCGGCCTGATCTTCGCGCGCCTCTTCTGCGGCCTCGCGGGTCTCGGCCTCTTCCGCCTCTTTCGCGGCAGCCTCGGCCCGGGCCAGCAACATCTCATGCGCCGAGTGGCGATCAAAGACGGTTTCATACTTGCCCTTGACCGGCGAGGCGTCGATCACCGCGCGCCGGGTCGCAGCGTCACAAGGCCCAAGCCGGGTCGCGGGGGGGCGGATCAGGGTGCGTTCGACCACCCCCGGCACGCCCTTGTTTTGCAGCATCGAGGTCACCGCCTCGCCGACGCCGACATCGCGAATGGCCTCGACCGTGTCAAAGCGCGGATTCGGGCGATAGGTTTCCGCCGCCCGCCTGAGCGCCTTTTGATCGCGCGCGGTAAAGGCGCGCAGGGCATGCTGAAAGCGGTTGCCAAGCTGGCCAAGGATATCCTCGGGCACGTCGTCGGGGTTCTGGGTGATGAAATAGATCCCCACCCCCTTGGAGCGGATCAGCCGCGCCACCTGTTCAACCTTGTCGACAAGCGCTTTGGGCGCGTCCTCGAACAACAGATGCGCCTCGTCAAAAAAGAACACCAGCCTGGGTTTATCGACATCGCCCACCTCGGGCAGGGTCTCGAACAGCTCGCTCAACAGCCAAAGCAGGAAAGTCGCGTAAAGCCTTGGCGAGTTGATCAGCCGGTCGGCGGCAAGGATGTTGATATAGCCGCGCCCATCCGGCGCGACGCGCATCAAATCGTCAAGCGACAGCGCCGGTTCGCCAAAGAAATGCGTGCCGCCCTGATTTTCAAGCACCAGAAGCGAGCGTTGGATCGCCCCCACCGAAGAGGCCCCGACATTGCCAAAACGCAGCGACAGGTCAGCGGCATTCTGGCCGACCCAGGTCAACAAGGCCTGCAAGTCATTCATATCCAGAAGCGGCATGCCCTCTTCATCGGCGACGCGAAAGGCGATGTTCAACACCCCCTCCTGCGCATCCGTCAGCCCCATCAGCCGCGACAGCAACAGCGGGCCCATCTCTGACATGGTGGTGCGCACCGGGTGGCCCTGTTCGCCGAACAGATCCCAGAATATCACCGGATAGCTGTCATAGCGGAAATCGACAAAGCCGATCTTTTCGGCCCGCTCGGTAAAGGGCGCGTGCAGCTTGCCGCCGGGATCGCCCGCCATCGCCATGCCCGACACATCGCCCTTGATATCCGACAGGATCACCGGCACCCCGGCATCCGAAAAGCCCTCGGCCAGAATTTGCAGGGTGACGGTCTTGCCGGTGCCCGTGGCCCCCGCAATAAGCCCGTGCCTGTTGCCGTATTTCAGCAGCAGATCCTGCGGCTCTGAATAGTCCGGACCGCCGCCGCCTATGAATAGCGTTTTCTGCACCCTGATACCCCTCGTCCCAAAATGGTCACGCGCCGAACATACAAAGTTAAGGTTTTCATGCCAGTATCAATTCAGTCCCGGGACCGATTGTCCTCTGGTGCCGGGTGACTTCCTCCCTGTCAGACTGGCCGCGCCTTCGGGTGCGGCCTTTTTTCGTGCGGGCTTTCCTGTGCGGCGTTTTTTCAGGTTTTTGCGAACTCACCTGTTGACGGGTGCGGCCTTCTGTCCTAGCGTCTGCACCAATAACTAAGTCGGCCAGTCCGACGGGGAGAGACAGGAAAGAGGCCGCGAGGCCTCTTTCTTTTTATTTGACGTATTTTGCCGTGTGGATAGGGGCGTCGCCTCCGCGAAAACCTGCCAGAGTGCGGCGGCTTTGCTGAAATTTGACCCTGACTCTTCCGCCCGGCCATGATACTGCGCATAAAACAGTCCAGTTTTATGGGGAAACGATGCCTAGATTTTTTTCGAACCTTTCGCTGATCGCCGTTCTGGCAATGGGCACATCGCTGAGTGCGCAAGAGGCCACGACCGAAGCCGAGACGGCCCCGGCAGCCGACGCACAGGCCACCGACGCACAGACCCCGGCTGAGGCCCCCGCCGACAGCGCGGCCCCTGCCCCCGAAGGCGATGCGGCAACCGCCGCCGACGGGCTTGACCTAGGTCGCGAGGTCCAGGAGGATCCTTCTTATATCAAGGCCGTATATGACGATTGGCAGATGAAGTGCTTTCGCACCGGCACCGAAGAAGACCTGTGCCAGATGTATCAGCTTCTGACCGAACAGGCCGGCAATCCGGTCGCCGAATTCAGCCTTTATCGCCTGCCGAAAGGCGCGCCGGTTGCAGCGGGCGCGACGGTTGCCGTGCCGCTTGGCACGCTCCTGAGCGAGGAAATTAAGATTTCGATCGACGGAGGCAAAGCCAAAAGCTATGCCTATTCATTCTGCTCCATGGCCGGTTGTTTTGCACGGATCGGCCTGGCACAGGCCGACGTTGATGCGCTGAAACGCGGCGTCAAGGCAACACTTGAAATCGTCCCGGCACAGGCCCCTGACCAAAAGGTCAAGATCGACGTCTCGCTCAAGGGCTTTACCGCCGCCTTTGACAACGCCTCCGTGCTTCAGCAGTAAACCGCTCTCGGGGCCGCGTGCCCTGACAAAGCGAACTTGAAATGCCGCCAGGGAACCACCGGGCGGCATTTTTCCTCGGTCGGCCCTGTGGCCGGTCACATTGCGGTGATCATGCGGACAAAGCCGCCGCCCTTCCGGACCCGGACCTTGCGCAGCCGTCACGACGCCGTCAGTGTCGCGCCGACAGGCGGGCGGACAAAGGAGCATGACGCGTGAAGAAACTGGTGTTGGGACTGGGTGTTGTCATCCTTGGCGGTTTTCTCTTTTGGGTGACCCGCCCGGATGCGTTCGACACCGGCAGGCCGCTTCTGGCCAATGGCAATGCTGTTCACCTGTTGGAGGGGCTCAACACCGAAAACCTGCCGGAAGGCTGGGTGCATCGGAGGTTTTTCCGCATCCCGGCGACAGAGTACCAGATGACCAAAGAGGGCGAGACGCCGGTGCTGCGCTGTTCCACCGAGCAGAGCGCGTCGATCCTTGCGCGCGACACGCGAATCGCCCTCGCCGACCTGCCGATACTGAGCTGGCGCTGGAAGGTGACCCGGCCGATCGAGAGCGATGTCGATGAGGCCACAGAGGCGGGCGACGATCATCCGCTGCGGCTCTACCTGCGCTTTTCCAATGAGGCGGGCGAGACGCGCGGCAGTGAGATCATCTGGAGCAACCGCAAGTACAAGCCGGGCGACTACAAGATCATTGGATCGTTTTATCACTATGTTGCCAATGGGTTGGATGCCAATATTAATGTATGGCATGCACAATCCCTTGACCTGCGCCAGCTTTATAGCGAGATCGGCGGCACCGGCACACCGACGCTTACGGTGCTTGGCGTGTTTTGCGACAGCGACAATACCGGCGGCAAAAGCGACGGGATGTTCAGCGATATCACCCTCTCAGCGCCTGCCAAAGGTTAGGCCAAGACCGCCCCCGGCAACGCATCAGAATCGACGACATCCGATTTAACTTAGGTGAACCGGCGCAACGCCAGAACCGCGTTGAGCCCGCCAAAGGCAAAGGCATTGCTGAGCGCGACATCGACCTTCGCCTCGCGCGCGACATTGGGCACCACGTCAAGCGCGCACTCCGGGTCAGGCTCTTGATAGCCGATGGTGGGCGCGATGATACCGTCGCGCAGCGCCATGATACAGGCCAGCAATTCCACCGCCCCGGTGCCGCCGATTAGATGGGCGTGCATGGATTTGGTCGATGAAATCATAAGCCTGTCGGCATGCGCCCCGAACACATCGGCGACTGCGGCGCTTTCGGTCTTGTCATTGGCGGCGGTGCCGGTGCCATGCGCGTTGATATAGCCGACCTCGTCGCGATTAAGGCGCGCATCCTTCAGCGCGCCCTGCATCGCCCGCGCCGCGCCCTGCTTTGAGGGCATCACGATATCCGAGGCATCCGAGGTCATGGCAAATCCCGCCACCTCGGCCAGGATTTCGGCGCCGCGCTTGCGGGCATGCTCGTAGTCCTCGAAGACGAAAATCGCCGCGCCCTCGCCCTGCACCATGCCGTTGCGATTGGCCGAAAACGGACGGCAGGCATCGCGGCTCATGACGCGCAACCCCTCCCAGGCCTTGACCCCGCCAAAGCACAGCATCGATTCCGACCCGCCGGTGACCATCACCGGGGTGATGCCGCCATGCACCATCTGAAACGCCTGCGCCATGGCGTGATTGGACGAGGCGCAAGCGGTCGAAACGGTAAAGCTTGGTCCCTTAAGGTTGAACTCCATCGACAGATGGCTGGCGGCGGCATTGTTCATCAATTTGGGCACCACAAAGGGATGCACCCGGTTCTTGCCGTCCTCATAGACCGAGCGGTAATTCTCATCGAGGGTGGTCATGCCGCCGCCCGAATTGCCAAGGATCACCCCGGCCCGCGCCGCCAGCTCGCCGGAAAACTCAAGCCCGGCTTGCGCAATCGCCTCGCGCGCGGCGATCAGGGTGAACTGGGTAAAGCGGTCAAACAACGCAAGCTGTTGGCGGTTGAAGCGGGTTTCGGGGTCGTAGTTCTTGACCTGCCCGCCGATGCGGATCGACAGGCGCTCGACATCGCGAAATTCAAGCTCGGAAATCCCGCACCGGCCTTCGCGCATCGCCTCAAGGGTCTGCGGCACCGTGGCGCCAAGCGCGTTGATCGTGCCCGCGCCAGTGATGACAACGCGTTTCACGACTGTTCTTTTACCAACCGTTCGATGCCCGCGATGATCGTGCGCACCGATGAGATGTCGAAATCGCTTTCGCTTGGTTCATTGGCGTTGAAGGGGACGGATATATCGAACTCTTCCTCGATGGCGAAAATGCTTTCGACAAGGCCAAGGCTGTCGATGCCGAGATCCTCAAGCGTGTTGTCAAGCGCCACATCCGATGGTTCCAATACCGCCTGTTCGGCGATGATGGCGATGACGCGATCTTTGATGCTCATGGTTTTGGTCTTTCCGCAGTGAACCGGTGTTTGACCCCGGATTTAGGTATTATGAGGCGGCTTTGAAACAGTTTTCTTAAGCTTGGCGACATCATCGACCAAACGCCGCAACCGGCGCACGCCTTTGAACGCCCCTATGGCAGTTTCCATTTTCATCGCCGGATAGCCAAGCATCACCCGCCCCGCAGGGATATTGGCCAGAACGATCGTGCCCCCGCCGGTGATCACATTGTCGCCGATAAAGATGTTGTCGCTGACGCCGGTTTTGCCTGCCAGCACCACGTTGTTGCCAATGCGCACCGAGCCCGCGATGCCGGTGTGACCGCACAACAGGCAATCGGTGCCGATCGTCACGTTGTGGCCGATCATCACCAGATTGTCGATCTTTGTGCCAGTGCCGATTGTGGTGTCGCGAATGGTGCCGCGATCCACCGTGCTATTGGCGCCGATCTCGACATCATCGCCGATGATGACGCTGCCAAGACTATGAATCCGGGCCCAGCTTTGCGCCCCGCCTCTGCCCTGATCGCCCAGGCTGGCGCGGGCGGCCTCAACACCTGATGTTTCCGGCGTCACAAAGGAAAACCCGTCGCCGCCAATCACCGCCCCCGGCTGAGCGATAAAGCGCGCGCCAATGACCACGCGCGCGCCGATCCGCACGCCTTCGCGCAAGTGCGCGCCCTCGCCGATCCGGGCATCGTTGCCAATGCAGGTTTGTGGGCCGATGATTGAATTCCTGCCGATCCTCGCGCCCTTGCCGATCACCGCCAGCGGCCCGACGCTTACCCCTTCGTCAAGCTCGGCCTCGGGATCAATCACCGCCGAAGGGTGAACACCCCTGCCCCAGCCCTGACCGGGATCAAACAGGGCGGTGAGACCCGCCATCACATGGCGCGGTCGCGGCGCCATTATCGCGGCCTTGAGGCCGAGTGCCTGCCAATCGTCGCCTGCGTTGATCACGGCGGCCACCGCGCCGCCCTGCGCAAGGGCATCGCGGTACGCGCGCGTCATCGCAAGCGCCAGATGGCGCGGGCCCGCATCATTGGGTTCGGCCAGGCCATCCACCTCAAGATCAACGGCGCCAAAGGCCTTCGCCCCAAGCGCCGTTGCAATCTGTTGAATGGTATAGGCCATGGCTGCCCCCTTCGCTTGAAGGAGTATTTAGCCCTGAACCGCGCCCAGCGAAACCCCTGCCTTTTCGAGCGCCTGCCAGATCCTGGCATCCCGCCCATAGACGTCATTGCGGTACTGGGTGCGCCCCTTCGCTTTGGTAAAGGCGGTGCGATAGATAAGATGCACAGGGACTTGTGTCTTGAGCGGCACATGCGTCTCACGGCCGGTGTTCAGCACCGAATGGAAAAAAGCCTTGGGGTCGTCTTCCTGTTTGGACAAAAGCTGATAGGCGAAATCAAACGGCTGTTGCAGACGAATGCAGCCATGGCTGAAATCCCGCTTTTCGCGGGCAAACAGCGCCTTTTGCGGCGTGTCATGCAGGTAGATATTGTACTTGTTGGGAAAGATGAACTTGACCAGCCCAAGCGCATTGCGCGTCGAGGGCGGTTGCTTGATCGCAAACGGAAAATTGCGCGCGTTATAGGCACCGAAATTCACCGCGCCCCGGCTTACCTCGCGCCCACGGCTATCGTAGAGGCGAAGATGCGAGGCGGCGTTGCGATTGCGCTTCATCTGCGGCAGGTATTCGTTGACGGCGATCGAGCGCGGCACATGCCAGGTGGGGTTTATCACCAGATGCTCCATCACGTCGGAAAACTCGGGGCTGCGCCGGTCGCTTGCGTTCTTGCCGATCACGGCGCGGGTCTCGAAGGTCAGGTGATCATCATCCATGATGCGGGCGCTGAAATCGGTGAGATTGACAAGAATATGCCGTTTGCCCCGGTTCGGCATCAGCCAGCGTTCCCGTTCCATCGCGACGATCACGGATTTCAGGCGCTGTTGCACCGAAACGTTGAGCGCGCCAATCGTGCTTGCCCCGGCGACACCGTCCTGCTCGAGCCCATGATCGGCCTGAAATGCCTGAACCGCGGTTTGAACGGCGGCATCATAGTGCTGGCTTGCGCTCCGCGCGAGATAGCCCATCCGGATCAGACGATTGCGTAGCGCCACCACGGGCGCCCCCGCCGCGCCGGGTTTGAGGGTGCTGGCGGGTACAGTTGCGTCCCATCCGCCCTGCGCCATCAAATGCTCAAGCCGCAGCTTTTCTTTCATCAGGCGCGCATATTCATTACCCTGCGGCGCAAGTGTGCGGAAGAATGCGTGCGGCTCTGTGGTGGTAAGACCGGTCAGATTGGTGATCGGGTCAACATAAAGCACCTCGCGCTTGATGTCGTTGTCGACCCGCGAGGGCACCAGAACACCGCTTTGCATGTCGCGCGCAAGCCGCAGGAACGTGCGGCTCAGCTCGCCCTCGATCAGGCCCAGATCACGGCTTGAGCGCGCGGCCGCCATCCGCTCCATCAGGCCCGCAAGATCATAGCGGGCGGCCGGCAAACCATGCAGATCAACCTCGCTCAGCGTGCGCACAAGCGCCTTGCGGCGGGCGCGATCCTCGTCGCTATCGCCGGTCCAGATCGGGGCAAACCCATTGTCCCTGTAAAACCCGGCAAGATCACGGTCGCTCGCCACGGTTTCGGCCAGGGCCTGGCGAAAGGCGGTGACCTGCGCCATGGCGGGATGGCCGGTAAATACCGTGGTCAAACTTATAGCGGCGGCTGCCATCAGCAAGCCAAATTCGCGGCGGGTCTTCGCCAAGGTCATAGATTTCCCCTTAAAACAAACAGTTCACTGATATGATTATATCCTGTTAGATAATGGGCTCTCAATTTTTTCCTAACACTTTGCTGTCAACTTTATGCGCAGGGTCGTGACTGCGGCCAAAATGCAGCGTGGATTGCGCAATTCGGACACAGACCCGAATATTTGCGCGAAAACTTGCCGAAAACCCTTGATGCTGACGCAGGTCGTCAAATCAGGACTTGGTGGATGATTCTTGATGTGCAATAAAGTGCAGACATCTGGGGATGATATGGCAAAGCCACGGTACAGTGGCAACTTAGGTAGGCGACGGGACAGGCGCTAGACACAATGACGAAGCTTATGAGCTCGCAGAGCATGACGCGGCGTGCGGTATTGGGTGCATTTGCAGCCACCGCAGTAGCAGCAGCACCCACTTTCTCCAACGCAGCAGGCTTTCTGCGAGGCGCAGGCGACATACGCCGCATCCGTATGACATCGCCGCGCACCGGGGAAAAGATGGACACCATCTATTGGATCGAAGGCGAATACCTGCACGAGGCGGTTCGCGAAATCTCGCTGTTCATGCGCGACTGGCGCACCGATGGCGTCAAGAATATCGACACCCGGACGATTGATATCCTCGCCGCGAGCCACAATCTTTTGGACGCGAGCGAGCCCTATACCCTGCTCAGCGGATATCGCAGCCCGAAGACCAACGCGATGCTGCGCAGCCGGTCGCGCGGTGTGGCCAAGAATTCGCGTCACATGATCGGTCAGGCCGCTGACCTGCGCCTTGGAAGCCGCTCGGTCAGCCAGATTTATCGCGCCGGCGTGGCCTGTGGCGGTGGCGGCGTTGGCCGTTATTCAAGCAGCAATTTCGTCCACATGGATTGCGGCCCTGTGCGGAGCTGGGGCCGGTAACCCTGCTCTCTCACATCTCTGCAACACGCAAAAGGCCGGTCCCTTTGGACCGGCCTTTGTGTTTTGATGGGGCCTTGTGACCTCAGGCGAATTTGGCGTTGCGCGCCGCTTGAAGCCGGGCAAAATCATCGCCCGCATGATAGCTTGAGCGGGTCAGCGGCGAGGCCGAAACCATCAGGAACCCCTTGCCATAGGCAGCCTTTTCATAGGCCGCAAACTCATCCGGGTGAACAAAGCGATCCACCGCGTGGTGTTTCGGCGTCGGTTGCAGATACTGCCCGATGGTCAGGAAATCGATTCCCGCCGCGCGCATGTCATCCATCACCTGATGCACGGCCTGGCGGTCTTCACCGAGACCGACCATGATGCCCGATTTGGTGAACATGCTCGGGTCGATATCCTTGACCCGCTGCAACAGGCGCAGACTGTGAAAATAACGCGCACCGGCACGCACCTCTGGGTAAAGGCCGGGCACGGTTTCAAGGTTGTGGTTGAACACATCCGGCTTGGCCTTGACGACAACCTCAAGCACCTCGGGGGCGCAATGCAGGAAGTCGGGCGTCAGGATTTCGATGGTGGTGCCGGGGCTGCGATGGCGAATGGCGCGGATCGTCTGAGCAAAATGCTCGGCGCCGCCATCCTTGATGTCGTCGCGATCCACACTTGTGACAACCACGTGTTTCAGGCCAAGTTTCTGCACCGCATCGGCGACGCGGCCCGGCTCGAAGGCATCAAGGTCTTCGGGCGGTTTGCCGGTCGCGATATTGCAAAAGCTACAGGCGCGGGTACAAACCTCGCCCATGATCATCATGGTGGCGTGGCCCTGGCTCCAGCATTCACCGGCATTGGGACAGCCGGCCTCTTCGCAAACCGTGACAAGCTTGTGCTCGCGCATGATCTTGTGGGTTTCGAAATAGCCCTTGCTGGTCGGCGCTTTGACGCGAATCCAATCCGGCTTTTTGGGCTGAACATTGTCGGGCCGATGCGCCTTTTCGGGGTGACGTTGCCCGGGTATCTTGAGATCACGCACGAAATTTTCCCCGCGAATGGTTTGGTAACATTCATCTACTATAAAACATGGCGATGGGAAGTGCCAGTAATGCAACGCCGTTACCCGGTGGCCGCATCTACGTAAAGGGTATTCATCGCACTTAGCAAGTGACCCGAGTGTTACCGACCCGTGCCCTGATGGGGGGCGGGTCGCGTAACCCGTGTTTCAGGCCCAAAGTTCCCCGGAGATCAGAGGCGCCGCGCCGTGTCGATAAGCGATTGACCGACCGCCTGAAGCACCTCTGCCAATTTGGCAAACCACGCCTCATTCTGCGAACTTTGCCGTCGCACAACCGCGATGCGGCGGGCCGGTTCGGGGTTGGAAAACCGACGCAGATGCATGCCGGGCGCCGCTCTTTGTTCGATACTGGCGGCGATTTCCGGCATCAGGGTCAGGCCAAACCCCGCCTCGACCAACCGCGACAGCGTGGCCAGCGAAGACGCCCCCATATCAATCTGCGCATGACCGCGCCCGCGCCCGCAGACCTCCAGCGCCTGATCGGTCAGGCAATGCCCATCCTCAAGCAACAACAGCGGGCTTTGATCAAGCGCCGACGGGCGCAGCGCCTCGGCGGCCGGGCCAAGCGCGGCCAAGCGCGCCGCCGAGCCGGCCAAAAGAAAGCGATCCTCGAACAGCGGCCATTCCGTCAACCCCTCGGCCGCGACCGGAAGCGCGACGATGGCCGCGTCAAGCTGGCCGCTCTGCACCTCTTGAATAAGCTGGTCGGTCTTGGCCTCGCGCACCTGCACGTCAAGCGAGATGTCGCGACTGCGCAGCGCCTCAAGCGCCGCGGGCAGGATATAGGGCGCGATCGTCGGGATGATGCCAAGCGACAACCGCCCGGTCAGCCCGCCTTGCCAGCGCGCGGCCTCGTTCAACGCCTGCATTTCGCCAAGAACCCGCGTGGCATGGGTGAGAATCAGGCGGCCAAACGGCGTCAGCACCACGTCGCGCGCCCGTCGCTCGACCAGCTTTTCACCAAGCGCCGCCTCCATCTCGCGGATTTGCACGGAAAGGGCGGGTTGTGAAATGCTGACTACCTCGGCGGCGCGGCCGAAATTGCGCTGCTCGGAGAGCGCCTTGAAATAACTGAGTTGGCGAAGCGTGATATTCATATCCGAAAGTTATGCAATTCCCGCAAAACTACAAGTCTGGATTATCGCGTGACGCGCGCTCTGCCCGCACCTATGTCGCAGCCTTGCCGCTTGCGGCGCCAGAGCGACAGCCTATGCTGACGCAACCCCGCAAAACACCCCGAGGCGCGATCATGGACAGGCAGGCAGAACGGCGCGACGGCCAGACCCTCGGGCGCGCGCAGGAACATCTCAAACAGATCGTTTTTGGCGGCACCGACGGCATTGTCACCACATTCGCCATCGTCGCGGGCTTTGCCGGGGCACAGGCCGAAGGCGTGGCCCAGATCGGCGGCTTGGCGGTGCTGGTGTTCGGGCTGGCCAATCTTTTTGCCGATGCCGTCAGCATGGGCCTGGGCGAGTTTCTGTCCCTGCGCGCGCAGCACGATCTTTACCGCGCGCGCCGGGCCTCTGGCCTGCGTGATCTCGCCGAGCATCCGGGGGGGCAAACCGCGCTCATGACCAGGATCCTGACCGCGCGGGGCCTGTCGGACAGTGAAGCCAGAACAACGGCAAACATCCTTGCGCGTCATCCCGGCGCGATGACCGAACTTATTCTCAATTACGAATTGGGGTTGCGGGATCCCGATGATGAAAGCCCTGTTTTGAACGGGCTTTTCACCTTTTCGGCCTTTGTCGCCTTCGGGGTGGTGCCGCTGGTGCCCTATCTCATGTTCGATGCCACGGCGCAGACTACGCGCTGGTCGGTGGCGGCGACACTGGGGGCGCTGATCCTGCTCGGCCTGTTACGGTGGAGCGCGACTGGAGAGCGGCTGTTGCGGACCCTCGGCGAGACCGTGCTTGTCGGCACGGTCTGCGCGCTTGTGGCTTTTGTGGTGGGGGCGCTGGTCGGCGGTTAACCGATCATCCCGCCCGCATCGCCAAGGCTGGCGTAATGGCGTTTCAGCCGTTGCAAGGCGATCCGCAGCACGATTTTACCCGAGCGCGCCGACCAGCCCATTTTCTTTTCGGCCCGCTCAAGCCCTTCCAGGTAGCAACAGCAGCGCAATACCACATCGCCAAGCCCCGGCCCGAGATCGCGCAGCGCACCGGCCACACGGGCACGCGCGGCATCCGCGCCATAGCCCGATGGCGCCGGGCCGCTGCCCTGATCATCGACGCAGGTCAGAAACCGGTCCCAGTTCTGCGTGGTGCGCGGCGCCATGTGCGACAGCTCGAAATCCTCGCGAAGGCGCTCGCCCGCGCGCACAAGATCGTCGCCCAGAAACGGGCTTCCGTCCTTGTCACGCCGCCGTGCCAGGGCAATGAGCGGCGTCTCGGACAGGCCATAACGCTGGCGCTTGCCGCCCTGTCCCCTGCCGTCGCCCGCCTCGATGGTTTCGGCTTCGGCCTTTGCCTCGCCAAAGCCGGAAGCCTGATTTTCCGCCTCGGCCAGCATTGAGCCAAGTGCAGTGCGCCCGGCGGCGGTGACATGATAACGCGCGATTCGCCCCGGGCTTTCGCAGGTGATCCAATGCTTGAGCGCCATAGCCTCGGCCACCTCGCGATCAACCACCGCCGTGCGCGATGGCTGGCCGGTGCCGGCGTCGCGCACCACCACCGCCTTGTCCATCCCCACCGAAACTGCCAGAACCGCGCCGGTTTCGCACAAACGCCGCAGCACACGGCGCGCTTCGGATTTCAGGCGCGCCTCGCTCAGCGCGGTATCATCGTCGGGCATTTCTGTGATGTGGCTTGTCATCTTGGTCTCCTTGGCAGGAGAACCGGCAATCTTCAGGTGCAGAACCTGTTGGCCGAGGCGGCGCAGCGCCTCATCGACCAGGATATCGTCGCGGCGTGTTTCAAACATGCGGATCTGACGCAGCACGGTCGAGGCATGGCGCCCCGCCCGTCGCGCAAGCGCCCGGATCGGGGTGCCCGTTTCTGTATGCGCCAGATAGTTCAGCGCCGCTTCGGGCACCCAGGTTGGAACCTGTTGCAAACTTGGTTTTGGTGCACATCCCTGGCGCATTTTCTTTCCCCATTTGTCAATCACAACACGCCCGAGATACAGCCCGGAGCTATCCACAGAGTTATCCACAACTAAAACGTGCAAAAGATTACCGGTTCGTTAATTGTTTCCAGAAAATCAACCATTGTTGACAAACGGTAAACAACCTCACACCCTATCGCGCGGAGTCATGGGGCAAAACGCAACAGCAGGCCGGGCCGTGTCACTAAGGGGGTATTCAACCTCTGGGAGCCTGCCACATGAACGATATTCTCACCACGCTTGACCGTCTGCGCCGCCCGCCGCTTTTGATCCGTGCAGCGCGGATCGGGGTCTCTGATTATCGTCGCGGGCCGCATTTGCGCCGCCATCTTGGCTATGGCGCCCTGCCGCGCAGCGGTCAGGCCCTTGTACAGCTTGTCGAGGTCGAGGCGCAATTCGAGCGTGACAGAACACAGCGCGCAGCAGGATATTCCGCCGCGCGCCATGTAGATGTTCTAATCGCGATGATGGGTGAGGCGCGCCTGTTGCGTGCCACCCGTCTTGAAAGCGTGGGTTAGCTGAAGGCGTCGGGCATTGATTCTTTTCTGGTGGCCACAAAGGCCGCCAGAGCCTCGGCAATCGCCGGATCAAGCGGCGGCTGCTGATAATCCCCAAGCATTTTCTTGACCCGCGCATTGGCCAGAACCATCGTATCGCGCTCGCCCTCTTCGGACCAGGTTTCGAATGGTTTGTAGTCAAGCAGATCGCTGCGCCAGAAGGCATTCTTGAAATTGGCCTGGGTATGGGCGCAGCCAAGGTAATGCCCGCCGGGGCCAACCTCGCGGATCGCATCCATCGCCTGGGCGTTCTCGTCAATTTCGACGCCGCGCGCGATGTGGTGCAACGTGCCAAGCTGGTCGGCATCCATCACGAATTTCTCGAAGCTGGACACAAGCCCACCCTCAAGCCAACCACAGGAATGCAGCATGAAGTTGACACCGGCCAAAAGGCCCACATTCAGGCTATTGGCAGTTTCATAGGCGGCTTGCGCATCCGGCAGCTTCGAGCCGTTGAACGATCCCGACGAGCGGAACGGCAGCCCAAGGCGCCGCGCCAACTGACCCGCGCCATAGGTGATTTGCGCGGCCTCGGGGGTGCCGAATGTCGGCGCGCCCGAGTTCATGTCGATCGAGGTTACAAAGGCGCCAAAGATCATCGGCGCACCGGGGCGGATAAGCTGGCTATAGGCGATACCGGCCAGAACCTCGGCCAGAACCTGGGTCAGCGTGCCCATGACCGACACCGGCGCCATCGCGCCGCCAACGATAAAGGGCGACAGGATACAAGCCTGATTGTTGCTCGCGTAAACCTCAAGCGAGCCCATCATCACATCGTCAAAGGTCATCGGTGAGTTGACGTTGATCAGGCTGGTCATGACCGTGTTGTCCTGAACGAACTCCTTGCCGAACAGAATCTCGCACATATCGACGCTGTCCTGCGCCCGGCTGGGTTCGGTGACCGAGCCCATGAAAGGTTTATCCGACAGGGTCATATGGGCGTGCAGCATATCAAGGTGGCGCTTGTTCACCGGCACATCGGTCGGCTCGCAGACGGTGCCGCCGGAATGATGAAGCCATTTCGACATATAGCCAAGGCGCACGAATTTGCGGAAATCCTCCATCGTGGCATAGCGGCGGCCGCCATCCATGTCGCGCACGAAGGGCGGCCCATAGACCGGCGCAAGCACAAGCGACTTGCCGCCGATTTCGACGCTGCGCTCGGGGTTGCGGGCATGCTGGGTGATGCGCGACGGCGCAGTCGCGCAAAGCTTGCGCGCCAATCCGCGCGGGATGCGCACCCGCTCGCCCGTGACATCCGCACCGGCATTGCGCCAGCGTTCAAGCGCGGCGGGATTGTCGACGAAATTCACGCCGACCTCTTCAAGGATGGTTTCGGCGTTGGTCTCGATGATCTCAAGCGCCTCTTCGGACAGAACCTCGAAGTTCGGAATATTGCGCTCGATATAACGCGCGGTCTCGATGCTGACGGCGGTGCGTTCGGCACGGCGCGCGGCCCCGCCGCCACCCCGTGTTCGTCTGCTGCGTGCTTCTGCTTCTGCCATGGGGCACCTTTATATAGTCAATTGCTGTCGCCAAACGCCCGCCGCGTTGACGGGTTTACATGGTCATAGCGTTTCGCGCCCCTATGATACGAGAAGATTCCGGCGAATGCGGGGGAAAAGCGACATTCCCCCCTGTTGAGGCCGCACGGCACGATGAGATCGCGGTGTGATTTCGCTGCGATTACGGTTCTATTGATGACTTTCCATGTGATGTTTTGGCAGCGGTTGATTTTTCTTTGCCCCGGCATCGCACTCGGGGCTGGAACAGCGGCGCAATATTTGACTGATACGTATAAAAGCGCGCACATTTCGAGGGACATTGACAATGAAGGCATTGATCAACCGCGGGGCCCAGGCCTGCGCCATACTGGGGCTCTGTGTTCTGAGCGCGCCGGCATTTGCAACCAACGGTTATTTTGCCAATGGCTATGGCGGCCAATCCAAAGGTATGGCCGGGGCCGGCGTGGCGGTGTCCACCGGCGTTCTTGGCATGGCACAAAACCCCGCCACCGGGGTCAAGGTCGGCAATGGTGCGGCGTTCTGCCTTACCACCTTTGCCCCCAACCGCGATGTCACGATCCAGCCCGGCGGCCCCCTCACCCCCGGCAAGTTCAAGAGCGACAATGACGTCTTTATGATTCCCTGCGGTGGCGCCAACTGGGCGCTTGACGATCGCTCGTCCCTGGGCGTTTTTGTCTTTGCCAATGGCGGGATGAACACCGAATACAAGACCAACTTCTTTTCCGGCCTCGGCGCCGGGTCGGCGCCTTTGGGGGTCAATCTGGAACAGGCCTTTATCAGCGTGAATTATGCCCGCAAGGTTGGCGACCGCCTGACCTTTGGCATCTCGCCGATCCTTGCGGTGCAGCGCTTCAAGGCCACCGGGCTTGAGGCGTTTTCGGGTCTTTCAATCGCGCCCGGCAATGTCACCAATCGTGGCCATGACTGGTCCACGGGGCTGGGCGTCAACCTCGGGCTTTTGTTTGAAGCAAGCCCGCAATGGACTTTCGGCGCGGCCTATCGCAACAAAATTCAGATGTCGTCGTTCGACAAATATAGCGGGTTGTTCGCCGAAGGTGGTGATTTTGACGTGCCGGCCATGCTGACGCTTGGCGCGGCCTATACGCCCGCGCGCCTGCCGAAACTGACGATCACGGGCGAATACCAGCGGATCTATTACGGTAGTGTGAACGCAATCGCCAATACTAGCGCCCCACCCCAAGGCCCGCTTGGTGCAAGCAATGGTGTCGGTTTTGGCTGGAAGGATGTCGATGTTGTGCGCCTCGCCGCAATCTATCGCAAAAACGAACGCCTGACGCTGCGCACCGGGATCAGCTATTCCACCAAATTCACAAATAGCGACGAGGTGGTGATCAACACGATCGCCCCCGCCACCCCGCAATGGCACGCCTCTGTCGGCGCCAGCTACAAGATCAACGACCGCTGGGATTTTACCTTTGCCTATACCCATGCGTTTTCCAATAGCATCACCGGCTCGAACCCGGCGCTGACCGGCGTGGCCCAGCCCGTGCGCCTCAGAATGCACCAGCATGAGATCGCGACCGGTCTCAGCTATCGCTGGTAGGCGCGGCTTTCTCTTGCGCAAAACGCGGGTGCGCTATACGAGGCGAGCATGAGCCAGATAACCCATGACCGCCTCTTGATTATAGACTTTGGCAGCCAGGTGACGCAGCTGATCGCGCGGCGCCTGCGAGAGCTGAATGTTTATTGTGAAATCCACCCCTATCAGAACGTCACCGATGCGTTCCTGTCAGAGTTCGCGCCCAAGGCCGTGATCCTGTCGGGTGGCCCGTGCAGCGTGATCGACGACGGTTCGCCGCGCCCGCCTGCCAACGTGTTTGACCTTGGCGTGCCGGTGCTTGGGATCTGCTATGGCCAGCAGGTGATGATGCAGATGCTTGGCGGCAATGTCGAGCGGGGCCACGGCACCGCCGAATTTGGCCGCGCCTATGTCACCCCGACCGAAGATCGCATCGACCTGCTCAACGGTTGGTTCCTTGAGGCCCGCGAACAGGTCTGGATGAGCCACGGCGACCACGTGAGCAAACTCGCGCCCGGCTTTGCCGTCTATGGCACCTCGCCCAATGCGCCCTTTGCCGTCACCGCCGATCTCACCCGCAATTTCTTTGCCGTTCAGTTCCACCCCGAGGTGCATCACACCCCGAACGGCAAGACGCTTTATGAAAACTTTGTCCGGCTGGCCGGCTTTACCGGCGACTGGACCATGGGCGCCTATAAGGAAGAGGCGATTCGCATCATCCGCGAGCAGGTTGGCGACAAACAGGTGATCTGTGGCCTCTCCGGTGGCGTCGATAGCTCTGTGGCGGCGGTTCTGATCCACGAGGCAATCGGTGATCAGCTCACCTGCGTGTTTGTCGATCACGGGTTGCTGCGTCTCAACGAGGCCGATGAAGTCGTCACGATGTTCCGCGACAACTATAATATCCCGCTGATTCATGCCGATGAATCAGAGCTTTTCTTGGGTGAACTTGACGGCGTAAGTGACCCGGAAACAAAAAGAAAAATCATTGGCCGCCTGTTCATCGACGTATTCCAGAAATACGCCAACCAGATCGAGGGCGCCGAGTTTCTTGCCCAGGGCACGCTTTACCCCGATGTGATCGAAAGCGTCAGCTTTTCGGGCGGTCCGAGTGTCACCATCAAATCGCACCACAATGTTGGCGGCCTGCCGGAAAAGATGGGCCTCAAGCTTGTCGAGCCGCTGCGCGAGCTGTTCAAGGACGAGGTGCGCGCGCTTGGTCGCGAGCTTGGCCTTCCCGACAGCTTTATCGGGCGTCACCCGTTTCCGGGGCCCGGCCTTGCCATTCGCTGTCCCGGCGAGATCACCCGCGAAAAGCTTGAAATCCTGCGCAAGGCGGACGCGGTCTATATCGACCAGATCCGCAAGCACGGGCTTTACGATGATATCTGGCAGGCCTTTGTCGCCATTCTTCCGGTGCGCACCGTCGGCGTGATGGGTGATGGGCGGACCTATGATTTCGCCTGCGCCCTGCGCGCGGTGAATTCGGTCGATGGCATGACGGCGGATTATTACCCGTTCAGTCACGAGTTTCTCGGTGAGACCGCGACCCGGATCATCAATGAGGTCAAGGGCATCAACCGCGTCACCTATGACGTGACAAGCAAACCCCCCGGCACGATTGAGTGGGAATGACCTTGCACATGCAATGGTTTCCATATGCTTGAATGTCGTATGGTTATGGTGTTTTCCCAAATGCTTTAGGGCAACACGCCCCACCCCGCCCGAACGCAAGGCCATGACAGTTGTGTCCAACCCTTCGCCCATCGCGCGGTAATAGGCGGCGTAGGCGGCGACGCGCTCGCCGGGGCCCGTTTAAGATGCGGGGATGTCCTCCACCGACTCCTCAATATCCAAAGCTGCAGGGCGCACGCGCGTGGCCTGTGCCTCGACCATACTGGCAAAGACGTTGTCGACCACCTGAAAGTAATCCTGCCGGTCACCGACCTTCGCGACACGTTTGATCAGCCGTTGGCTTTCAAGCATACGCACACTGGAGCTGACGCTCCCCCGGCTCACTTGAAGAGCATCCGCAAGCTGTCTGAACGACACCTGTTGCCCATCGTAAAGCAGCATCGCCAACACTCGGCCCGCGATGCGCGGCAAGCCTTCCGATTGAACGATCACGCCGATCTTCCAGATGAAATCTGCCCGGGCCGTCTCTGCGGCGCTGCCGCTTTCAGCCCTGTTCACGTCGCGTCTCCGGCGATGGCGCGAAGTTGACAACTTAGCCTTGCTCACCGTATCCGTCTGGTTTGTTCAGTTAGGATTGAACGCCCTGTCCACGGGCATTGCATGAAGAAGAACACCTTTTCAACCAAGGGCCTGACCAAAGTTTATGGGGAGGGACGGTCAGCCGTCCATGCGCTGCGCGGTGTCGATCTGGACATTCCAGAGGGTGAGATCGTCGTGCTGCTTGGCCCCTCAGGCAGCGGTAAATCCACATTGCTTAACATTATCGGCGGGTTGGATCGCGCGACCGAAGGCGAGGCCTATTTTTCAGGACCAGAACCTGAGCGAGATGACGGACAAGCAACTGACCCTCTACCTATGCCCCCACAGATGGCGGCATCCTGCGCGTGATTCAGGAAAGCGAGACCTCGCTGCCCGCTGGTGCGCCCATCATGGAAATCGGCAATATCGAAAACGACCTTGAAGTGGTGGTTGAGCTTTTGTCCACAGATGCGGTGCAGGTAACGGTGGGCGATCCGGTGATCATTGCCGACTGGGGCGGCTCCAGGGACCTTGCGGGCAAGGTGATCCGCGTCGACCCGTTCGGCATCACGCAGTTCTCGGCCCTTGGCGTCGAGGAACAGCGTGTGAACGCGGTCATCGCCTTTACAAGCCCACCCGAAGACTATGTCGGCCTTGGCCATGGCTTTCGTGTCGAAGCACGGATCGTCGTCTGGCAGGCGAGCGAGACCCTTGTCGTCCCGGCCAGTGCGCTCTTTCGAAGCCGTGGCGCATGGGCCGTGTTTGTCGTGGTCGAGAGAACCGCCCAACTCCGCCTTATTGAAATTGGCCCCAACAACGGCATCGAGGCACAGGTCACAAACGGATTGGCCGAAGGCGACCGCGTGATCCTCTATCCCTCGTCCAGACTGTCCGAAGGAATGAGTGTGGCCGAGCGCGTCATCAACTGAATCCGGGCCAACGGCAAGCCGCCATGGGTCTTGCGCCGTCGGGGACATCTCTGGCCGCCCAGGCGATCGCCAGATTTTAGCTCGCATTGTCGAAGGCCTTGGTGTAGCCCGTCGCCCAGGGGGCTGTTGGCGCTCATCCCGTCGTCCCTGTGCGCGTGTCGAATTTTGCCGCGCCTGAACAGGGGGGGACATGAACCTTAGAAAACTCGTCGGACCGAAGCTATTGAAAGACGGTTTTATTCGGCAGGCTGCGGTTGAGCGCCCTGAGGTGGAGGCCCTGACAGCCGAGTTTCGCGCCGCCTATGTCGCGGCGCGGCTGATCCGCATTGGTGGCGCGGGCGATGGCGGTCATCTGATCCCCGATGATCTTGACGGGGTCCGCCATTGTTTTTCGCCCGGCGTGTCCGATATTGCAGATTTTGAAGAGCATCTTGCGCGGGAGTATGGGATCAAATCCTTTCTTGCCGATGCCAGCGTCGATACTCCGCCTGTCACCAACCCTCTGTTTGAGTTCGATAAAGAATTCCCTGGCGCCCATAACGACACGACCGTCATGACCCTTGGCCGCTGGATAACGGACAAGCTTGGCGACGCGACGGGGGATGATCTTATCCTGCAAATGGACATCGAAGGCGCCGAATTCGAGGTTCTGATCGAAAGCTCTGTTGAGGTGCTTGGCAAGTTCCGCTCGATGGTGATCGAATTTCACGGCATGGAGCGTATTTTTGAACGTCACAGCCTGCCGTTGATCAAGGCGGTGTTTCGCAAGATTCATAGCCGGTTTGCGATTGTGCATCTGCATGCCAACAATTGTACTGCGCTCGCCGAATGCCCTGGACTAAAGATCGCGCCAGTGTTTGAAGTCACCTATCAGCGTCGCGATCGTCTGGCGCAAGTGGCGACCGGTGGCGGCCTGTCCCTGCCCCATCCTCAAGATCATGCAAATGTGCCGGAAAACCCGGACATTGGCATGCCTGACATCTGGTGGCGCGGATAAATGACCATCGCCTCCCCCCCTGCGCACCGCGATCCGGGCGCCGTTTTGCGCGCCGCCTTGTGGATGCTGGGCGCCGTGATCGCGTTTTCATCCATGGCCGTGGCCGGGCGCGCGGTGAGTTTCGAACTCGATACATTTGAAATCATGATGTATCGCAGCCTGGTCGGCCTGTGCCTCGTGGTGAGTGTCGCCGGGATTTCTGGCCACTATCGCCAGATCACCACCCGCAGTCCCGCGACCCATCTTTTTCGGAATATCTTTCACTTTTCGGGCCAAAACCTTTGGTTCTATGCGATTACGGCGATCCCCCTGGCGCAGGTCTTTGCGCTTGAATTCACCGCCCCGCTTTGGGTGCTTGTGCTATCGCCTCTGGTGCTGGGCGAGCGGTTTACAGGCATGCGCGTGCTGGCCGCGATCATCGGTTTTATCGGGATTCTGATCGTCGCGCGCCCAAGCCCCGAGACGCTGAGCCTTGGCACCATCGCTGCCGCTGTGGCCGCCATTGGCTTTGCCGGGTCGATCCTGGTCACCAAGCGGTTGACGCGTACAGAAACGCTGACCTGTATCCTGTTCTGGATGACCCTCAGCCAGAGCGTCTTTGGCCTGATCTGTGCCGGGATTGACGGTGACATCGCCCTGCCTTCGCTGCCCTCTACGCCCTGGCTTCTGGTGATCGCCTGCGCCGGGCTTGTGGCGCATTTCTGCCTGACCACGGCCCTGTCGATTGCCCCGGCCACCCTTGTGAGCCCGGTCGATTTCACCCGCCTTCCGCTGATCGCGGTAATCGGCTTATTGCTCTATAACGAGCCGATAGATGCAATGGTTATCCTTGGCGCGGCCATAATCTTTGGCGCGAACTATCTGAATCTATGGTCAGAAACCAAAAAAGACGCTGATCATCCCAAGGCTCTCCCATAAAGTGTGGCCAACAGGCCACCCGATGCTTCTGTGATACTCGTGACGCCGCGTCAAAGATTGACCGGCAGAAAACTGCCTATAAAGATCGGGGCAACTTCTGGAGGAGAGGGATAATGAAAAGACTAACACTTGCAGCGACCACATTGGTTGCTGCGGCAGGCGCCGCACAAGCCGGCGGCATCGACCGGTCAGGGCAATCCATCAACGTCCTTTTCGAGAAAGGAAACTACGTCGAACTAAGCTTTGGCGTGGTGGGGCCTTCTGTCTCAGGGACAGTGGCGACGCCGTTTGGATCACGCCATTCCGGGAATGTCACGGAAACCTATTGGCAGGTCGGTGCGGCCTACAAGCGCCAGATCAACGAGCAACTCAGCTTTGCACTTATTTATGACCAACCTTTTGGGGCTGACGTTAACTATAAAGGCGCGTCTGTCCCCTTCGCGGGCACTTCCAACGCGACGGCAGTCGGAAATATTCTCGCAGGTAACTTTCCCACGGTCGGCACCACGGCAACGCTTGATGCCGATGCCATCACCGGCCTCTTGAATTATCGTATGGCCAATGGCTTTGGGTTTCATGGCGGCCTCAGAGTGCAAAAGGTCAGCGCAGATTCCACCGTGCCACTTGTCGCCGGCTATTCAGTCGCCGGCGCAGGAGATGAAGGTGTCGGCTATGCGGCTGGTATTTCTTATGAAAAGCCGGAAATCGCCCTGCGGGTCTCATTGACCTACAACTCGACCATCAAGACAAAGCACAAGACAACCGAAAACTCTGTTGCGTTTGGGACCACCACCAGCAAGACAACCATCGAAACCCCTGAATCGGTCAACCTCGAATTTCAGTCAGGTATCGCCAAGGACACCCTTGTTTTCGGTAGTGTGCGTTGGGTCAATTGGTCCGGTTTCACGATCACCCCCCAGCAATACCAGGCTTTGACCGGTGGGCCCTTCCTGTCTTACACAAGCGACACCTATACCTACACGCTTGGTGTCGGGCGCCGCTTTACCAAGGCAATATCCGGGTCGCTTTCGGTCACCTATGAGGATAACGACGATGGCTCGCCGGTTTCCAACCTCGGGCCGACATCGGGCAAGCTTGGCTTCACTCTTGGCGGGCGTTACGAAAAAGAAAACGGCATGATCCTATCGGGCGGTATCAACTATACTTTCGTTGGCGATGCGGTAACCACCATTGGCGCACTGCCACGCACCAAGTTCAAGAACAACGACGCGATTGGCGTCGGCTTCAAGGTTGCCTATCGCTACTAAGCGTTTGCGTGATTGAACCTTCATGCCCCGCCCCGGTATCACAGGGCGGGGTTTTTTCGTTGCAAAGCCGCTTTGGATTGACCCCGGCAACCGCAGTTTGTAGCACGATCCCAAAGGGGACCGGCAATGATCTATGAAACGGCACAAGATTGGCAGAATGCCACCCACAAACGGGTGTTGTTTTATGGCATGTCGGGTCTCGGCAAGACTTATCTCTCGAACATGCTGCGCGAGGGCGGCGATTGGTTTCACTACTCGATAGATTACCGCATCGGCACCCGTTACATGGGCGAGCTGATTGCGGATAACGCCAAGGCGCATGCCATGCAGGTGCCGTTCCTGCGCGATCTGCTGCTGACGGATTCGATCTATATCGGCTCGAACATCACCTTCGACAATCTGGCGCCGGTCTCGACCTATCTCGGCAAGCCGGGCGATCCGGCCTGGGGCGGCATGCCGATAGACGAATACCGCCGCCGCCAGGAACAGTTTCGCCAGGCCGAAATCGCCGCCTTGATGGATACCGCGCATTTCATCTCTCGTGCCGACGCGCTTTATGGCTATCCGAATTTTATCTGCGATACCGGCGGCTCGATCTGCGAATGGGTGGATGGCAATGACCCGCATGATCCGCTCTTGTGCGAACTGTCAAAGCATTGCCTGCTGATCTATATCGAGGGCAACGAGGCGCATACCAAGGAGTTGATCCGCCGGTTTGATCGCGCACCGAAACCGATGGCCTATCAGCCCGAATTCCTGGACCGGGCATGGGATGAATACCTGAGCGAAAACAACCTGCAAGCGGGCGATGTTGATCCAAACAGCTTTATCCGCTGGACCTATGCCCGCGCCCTTGCCCATCGCGAGCCGCGTTATCGCGCCATGGCGCCATGGGGGGTTGCGGTCAGTGCCGATGAGGTTGCAACGGTCAAGACGCCCGCCGATTTCGATCACCTGATCGCGACCGCCCTTGAGCGGCGCGCCGATACGCCTATCTAACCTCGACACCCTACAGGAGCCGCAAAGCGATGCCCATCAAGATCCCCGCCAACCTGCCCGCCTATGACGTGCTTACGCGCGAAGGCGTCATGGTCATGGACGAGGATCAGGCCGCCCGTCAGGACATCCGCCCGCTGCGGATCGGCCTGCTGAACCTGATGCCGAAGAAGATCCAGACCGAGAACCAGTTCGCCCGCCTGATCGGCGCGACGCCGCTTCAGATCGACCTGCATCTGATCCGGATGAGCGAGCATCAGGCGAAAAACACCGCTGCCGAGCATATGGAAAGCTTTTATCGCACCTTTGAAGAGGTCGAGGCCTCGGGCGATAAGTATGATGGGCTGATCATAACCGGCGCGCCGATTGAGCACCTTGATTTCGACGCGGTCACCTATTGGCATGAACTTGAGCGGGTGTTCGCCTGGACCCAAAGCCATGTGCAATCCACCTTTGGGGTTTGCTGGGGCGGGATGGCGATGATCAACCACTTTCACGGGATCAAGAAACATATTCTGGATCATAAGGCCTTTGGCTGTTTTCGGCATCGCAACCTTGTGCCTGCCTCGCCCTATCTGCGTGGATTTTCCGATGATTGCGTGATCCCGGTGAGCCGCTGGACAGAGATGCGCCAGGATGAAATCGACGCCGCCGCAGGCCTCACCACGCTGTTGTACAGTGACGAGGTTGGTCCCGCTCTGGTCGAGGATCCGGCCCATCGCGCGCTCTATATCTTCAACCACTTTGAGTATGACAGCGACACTCTGAAACAGGAATATGACCGCGATGTCGAGGCGGGCACGCCGATCAACGTGCCCTGTAATTATTACCCGAATGATGACCCCTCAAAACCGCCGCAAAACCGCTGGCGAAGCCATGCCCATCAGCTTTACGGCAACTGGATCAATGCGATCTATCAGTCCACACCGTTTGATATGAATGACATTGGCCGTTAAATCCCTTCTGATCATCGCGCTCCTGCTGGCCGGTCTCTGGGCCTATGTCCAATACCGTGCCCGCGCGCATGAGGCCCGCGCCGAGGCGGCCTTTCCGCCAGAAGGGCAGATGGTGCAGGTCGATGGCCATGCCGTTCATGCGGTGGTGATGGGGCCGGATGATGCGCCTGCTCTGGTGCTGATCCACGGCGCCTCGGGCAATACCCGCGACATGACCTTTGGTCTGGCGCCGAAACTGGCGCGCCGCTACCGCGTGATCGTATTTGACCGCCCCGGTCTTGGCTATACCGCGCGGATCAATCAGAGCGGCGCGACCATAACCGAACAGGCCGGTCTGTTGCAGAAAGCCGCAGAACAGCTTGGCGCCGAACGCCCCATCGTGCTTGGACACAGCTATGGCGGCGCTGTCGCCCTCGCCTGGGCTGTGACGCGGGCGCAAAACATTTCCGGGCTGGTGATGCTGGCGGGGGCCGCCAAGCCCTGGGACACCGGGCTTTCGACCTATTACCGGGTGCTGTCGCATCCGATCCTTGGGCCGCTGGTGATCCCCTTTCTCACCGCCTTTATCGACGATAGCCGCGTTGAAACCGCCGTCGGCGAGATATTCGAGCCACAGACCGCCCCCGACGGATATTTGCATTATATCGGTGCGGGACTCACGCTGCGGCGGCATTCGTTGCGCGCCAATGCCCTGCAACGCGCCAATCTACTGTCTGAGGTCAAGGCGATCCATACCCGTTACGGCGAAATTGATCTGCCGGTCGAAATCCTGCATGGCACCGCCGATACCACCGTCGGGCTGCATATTCATTCCGCACCACTTGCCGCGCAAATCCGCGATGCCGTGCTGACGCCCCTGCCCGGCATTGGCCACATGCCACAGCATGCGGTGCCCGGCATGGTGATCTCCGCCATTGACCGCGTTGCTCGGCGCGCCGGATTGCGCCCTGCCCCCTGAGCGGCCATACTGGGTAAAAACCCTTATGAGGCCCGCAACATGGATCTGCCCTTTGACGGCGCGATAAGCGCTTTTTTCGAAACCGGAATTTCCGCCGAGATCCGCAACGAGATCCGCCGCGCCGACAAGGGCGATATCCTTGGGCATGACTTTCCCTATTCCGAGCGCATGCCGCGCAAGGCCTATGAAAAAGAGCTGGAAAAGCTTCAGATCGAGCTGGTCAAGCTTCAGGCCTGGACCCGCGAAAGCGGCGCGCGGATCGTCTGTGTCTTTGAAGGGCGCGATGCGGCCGGCAAGGGCGGTACGATCAAGCGGTTTCGCGAGAACCTGAACCCGCGCGGCGCGCGGGTTGTGGCCTTGCCCAAGCCCTCGGATACTGAGGCGACGCAATGGTATTTCCAGCGTTATACCGACCACCTTCCCGGCGGCGGCGAAATCGTATTTTTTGATCGAAGCTGGTACAACCGGGGCGTCGTAGAAAAGGTTTTTGGCTTTTGCACCGACGATCAACGCGAGCATTTCTTCGCCCAAGTACCTGATTTTGAACGGATGCTGGTCGATGAGGGGATTTATCTGTTTAAATTCTGGCTCAACGTCGGGCGCGCCGAACAATTGCGCCGCTTTCTGGCCCGCGAGGGCGATCCCCTCAAGCAATGGAAGCTAAGCTGGATCGACGTCGAGGGCCTCAAGAAATGGGAGGCCTATAGCGCCGCCATCCCCGAAACCCTGACCCGGAGCCATAGCGATCACGCGCCCTGGACCGTGATCCGCGCCGATGACAAACGCCGCGCGCGCCTGGCGGCGATCCGCAGCGTGCTCACCTCGATTGATTATTCCCGCAAGGACGCGCGCGCGATCGGCGTGCTTGACCCGGCCATCGCCGCCGGGCCCGAGATCTGGAATGGCTAAGCAAGGCTATCATCACGGCAATCTGCGCCAGACGCTTGTCGATGGCGCGCTCAGCCTGATCGAAACCAAGGGACCGGCCGGCTTTACCCTGTCACAGGCCGCCAAAAGCGCCGGTGTAACGCCCGCCGCCGTCTATCGCCATTTCGCCGGCCGCGACGACCTGATTTCAGAGGCGGCGCGCCAGGGCTATCTGGTTTTTGCCGACCGGCTTGAGGCGGCGCGCGCCACGGCGCCCGGCGGTGCGGCGCAGATCCATGCACTTGCCCGCGCCTATCTGGCCTTTGCCCAAAGCAATCCGGGCCATTACATCGCCATGTTCGAGAGCAGCATCGACATCAACCGCGCGCCCGATCTGGCCGATGCGGCGGGACGCGCCCGCGCGTTGATGCAGGGCGCTTGCGGCGCGCTCTGCCCGCTGATTGCCGCAGAGCGCTGCCCCGAGGCGAGCCTTCTGACCGCGCATATCTGGGCGATGAGCCATGGCGTGGTCGAGCTGTTCCTGCGCAATTCAGCCGGCCTCTCGGATCACGCCGCGCCCGAAGAGATGCTAAAGGCCGGGCTGACCACTTATCTGCGCGGGCTTGGCGTTACCGGCTAAGTCGCACCGCCAAAACGAGAAAAGCGCAGCCGAAGCTGCGCCTTTCCAATTGTTTTGCCACGCAAACGCGGCCCGATCGCTTAACGCTTGGAGAACTGGAAGCTCTTGCGCGCTTTGGCTTTACCGTATTTCTTGCGTTCCACAACGCGGCTGTCGCGTGTCAGGAAGCCCGCAGCCTTGAGAGCGCCGCGCAGGGCGGGATCATAAAGCTGAAGCGCCTTCGAGATGCCGTGCTTGACCGCACCGGCCTGACCCGAAAGACCACCGCCCTTGACGGTTGCCATCACGTCGAACTGATCTTCGACACCGGCCACGGTAAAGGGCTGGCGCAGGATCATCTGCAACACCGGGCGGGCGAAATAGACGTTCATTTCACGGCCATTGACAACGACCTTGCCGGAACCCGGCTTGATCCAGACGCGGGCAACCGCATCTTTGCGTTTGCCAGTGGCATAGGATCGGCCAAGCTCGTCACGCACCTGTTCGTGGCGCACCATGGTTTCGGTCTCGGCAACGACGCCGTCTGCGATCGCTTCCAGACCTTCGAGGGATTTGATTTCGTCAGCCATCAGTATGCCACCCGCGTATTCTTGGAGTTCATGGATTTGACGTCCAGCACCTCGGGGCTCTGGGCCTCGTGGGGGTGCTCTGCGCCCGCATAGACGCGCAGGTTGGTCATCAGCGTGCGCGACAGGCGGTTGCCTGGAAGCATGCGCTTGACGGCTTGCGTCACGACGCGCTCGGGGTATTTCCCTTCCAGGATTTCACCCGTGGTGCGCGACTTGATACCGCCGGGATGGCCGGTGTGCCAATAGTTCGGCTTTTCGCGCTTATTGCCGGTCAACTGTACCTTGTCGGCATTGATGACGATCACGTTGTCACCCATGTCCATGTGAGGCGTAAAGCTGGCCTTGTGCTTGCCGCGCAGGCGAACGGCGATGATCGAGGCAAGACGACCCAGAACAACGCCTTCGGCGTCGATCAGGATCCATTTCTTGTCGATATCTGCCGGGGTAGCAGAGAATGTTTTCATTTCAGGCAAAACCTTGTGCTTGATCTTTCGTCTTGATCGGCCTCGACCATGAGTGGGCGGTGCTGATACGATGGGCGGGTTATAGCCGGTTAAAATATCACGTCAACCACCCTCACCTCAATTAAATTATGCATTAACAACAACTTAAAAATTAGGTAATATAGTACCCCAAGCATTCAGCCAATCAACAAACCACGGTCGGGGGTAAATCTGCTCCTGCCACGAAAAAATCCCTTGCACGACTCGATAGCCCCCCCTATGTGCGCCTCACTTGATCGGAACCGATCCCAACTTCGACTGTCTTGTTCGGGGGGGCGCTAAGGGACCGACTGGATTCAATCTGCTGGAACGAAGGGGAGCGCCATGAAAGACGCCAGCCTCTTCCAACTGGGGATCGGTCTGGAGACAGGCGCCCAAGAGGAAGACACCGCACGCGGACTAACACCCGCGAACGACGATACCATTTTGACCCGCGATGTGCTGGACGAGGACCGTGATGATCATTTCATCCGCCGCGACGGCAGTGTGTTTGCGGGCACCCATCTTATCATCGAGGTTGTGAACGGTCACGGACTAGACAACGAATCCCGCATTCAGCAGGCGTTCCGCGACTGCGTGGATGTTTGCGGGGCAACCCTGTTGCATATCCATACCCATAAGTTCAGCCCTCAGGGCGTCTCGGGTGTGGCGGTTCTCGCCGAAAGCCATATCTCGGTGCACACATGGCCTGAAATCGGCTATGGCGCGTTCGATGTCTTCATGTGCGGAGAGGCACGGCCCTGGCTTGCGGTTGACGTGCTCAAGGCGGCCTTTGGCACGGCGGATGTGCGCGTCAAAGAGCTGCTGCGCGGCGAAGGCGTTGTCACCGAGGCCGGGGTCGCGGCATGAGCACCTGGATCCGCGAGACGCTCCATCCCGATTACGCGCAATCCCTGCGCGTGGATGAAATGCTCTACGATAGCGAAACAGACCATCAGCGGCTGAAGGTGTTCCAGAACGCCACCTTCGGCCGGGTCCTTACGCTTGATGATGTGGTGCAAACCACTGAGGGCGACAATTTCATCTATCACGAGATGATGACCCACCTGCCGATCCTCGCCCATGGCGCGGTCAACCGGGTGCTGATCATTGGCGGCGGCGATGGCGGCATGGCCCGCGAAGTGCTGCGCCACCGATCCGTCGCCCATGTCACCATGGTGGAAATCGACGCAGGCGTTGTCGATTTCTCCAGGCAGTACCTGCCGATGCTGAGCCAGGGGGCCTTTGATGACCCGCGCCTTGAACTGGTGATCGCCGACGGCGCCGATTTCATCCGCTCCAGCAAGGGCGGCTATGATGTGATCATCGTCGATTCGACCGATCCGATCGGCCCCGGCGAGGTGCTGTTCACCGAGACCTTCTATGGCCAGGCCAAACGCGCACTGACCGGCGATGGCATTCTGGTGACACAAAACGGCGTGCCTTTTCTTCAGGGCGAGGAGCTTCACAACACCATGCGGGCCTTCAAGGCGCTGTTTGTGGATGCCACCTGCTACCTTGCCACGATCCCGACCTATGCGGGCGGGCCGATGGCCTTTGGCTGGGGAACAGACGGCCCGGCCCGCGCGACCCCTCTGGATGTGCTTCAGGGCCGCTTTGACGCCGCCGGGATCGCGCCCGAGTACTACACCCCCGCCGTGCACCTGGCCGCCTTCGCCTTGCCCGGCTATGTCTCGCGGCTCCTGCCCTGATCTTCTTCTTGGCCGAACTACTCTCGGGGGGTCCGGGGGGCAGACAGCCCCCCGGCGGCGCCTATCTGGGCGGGATCGCATAGGTCAGACTGGCGCGCGCCACAGGCGCCTCCATGCCCTCGGAAAAAATCAGAACCTCCCCGACCGACAGAACTTTGCCCAGCTTGAGAAGGCGGCATTCGGCAATAAGATCGACGCCGGCGACGGGTTTGCGCATGAAATCAATGCTGCAATTGGTGGTCACAGCCAGGGCCTTGGGGCCGATCATCGCCAGCGTGGCAAGATAGACCGTCACATCCGCCAGCGCAAAGATCGACGGGCCAGACACCGTGCCGCCGGGGCGCAAATGCCGCTCGCCCACAAGCAGGCGCACACGCACGCGCATATCGCCCACCTCCTCGATGGCAAAATCGCCCTCGACCTGGGGAAATTCCTGATCCAGAAATGTCTTCAACTCGTCACGCGTCATTTTCAGGCCCATGCTTTCCTCCCTGCCCATTCGCGCGTTAGAATGGCCACAAGCCATGAAGGGATACAAGATGCCAATTCTCGACCGCCAGGACACTGGCCCGATCGCGCGCCTCACGCTGAACGCGCCGGAAAAACTCAATGCGCTGAGCGATGCGATGCTGGCCGCGCTTCAGGATCAGTTTGACCAACTGGCCGGGGATCACAACATTCGTGTCGTGACCATCGCCGGCGCCGGCAAGGCGTTTTGCGCCGGTCACGACCTCAAGGAGATGACGGCGGGGCGCCAGTCGCCCGATGGCGGGCGGGCCTATTTCGCCGATCTGTTCAATCGCTGTTCAAGCGTGATGCGCGCTATCCGCACCCTGCCCCAGCCGGTGATTGCCGCGCCGCATGGCATTGCCACCGCTGCGGGCTGTCAATTGGTGGCAAGCTGTGACATGGCCGTCGCCGCCCATGGCACCCGCTTTGGCGTCAATGGCGTCAACATCGGTTTGTTCTGCTCAACTCCGATGGTGGCGCTAAGCCGAAACATCCCGCGCAAACAGGCGTTTGAAATGCTCACCACCGGCGAGTTCATCGACACAACCCGCGCCGCAGAGCTTGGCCTGATCAACCGCGCCGTTGCCCCCGAGGATCTTGATACCGCTACGCTGGCCCTGGCCGAAACCGTCGCCAGCAAGCTCGGAAGCGCCGTGAGCATCGGCAAACGCGCCTTTTATGACCAGATCGAAATGGGGCTAGATGCGGCCTATGCCCATACCGGTGCGGTAATGGTTGAAAACATGCTGGATCTCGACACTGCCGAGGGCATCACCGCCTTTATCGAAAAGCGGGCCCCGGATTGGGATCAATGAGCGCCCCTTTTCAAACCCCCTGCAATCACCTACATCCCGCGCCATGAGTAAAACATTACATATCATCGGCGGCGGCATGGCCGGCTCCGAGGCCGCATGGCAGGCCGCCCATATGGGCGTGCCCGTCGTCCTCCACGAAATGCGCCCTCAGGTGAAAACCTTTGCCCATCGCACCGGCGATCTGGCCGAGATGGTCTGTTCCAATTCGTTCCGCTCGGATGATGACGAACAAAACGCCGTCGGGCTTTTGCACTGGGAAATGCGCGCCGCCAACGGGCTGATCATGCAGAGTGCCGAGAAACACCGCCTTCCCGCCGGGGGCGCGCTTGCGGTGGATCGCGATCCCTTCGCGCAATCGGTGACGGCGGCCCTTCTGGCGCACCCCAATATCACCGTTGAGCATGGCGAAATTGACACGCTGCCCGAAGACGGCCATTGGATCATCGCCACCGGCCCGCTTACCTCTGAAGGCTTGGGCAAGGCGATTGCCACCGAGACCGGGGCCGAATCGCTGGCTTTTTTCGACGCCATCGCGCCGATCCTTTATTATGACAGCATCGACATGTCCCGCGCCTGGATGCAGTCGCGATATGACAAGGGCGAAACCGAGGAAGAGCGCACCGCTTACCTCAACTGCCCGATGGACAAGGCGCAATACGAGGCCTTTATTGATGCGCTTCTGGCCGCCGAGAAAACCGAGTTCCACGAGGGCGAGGCAGATTCCGCCCCCAAGCCCACCCCATATTTCGACGGCTGCCTGCCGATCGAGGTCATGGCCGAACGCGGCCGCGAAACCCTGCGCCACGGCCCGATGAAGCCGGTCGGCCTGACCAACCCGCATCAGCCGGACATCAAGCCCTGGGCGGTGGTGCAGCTGCGCCGCGACAATGCATTAGGAACGCTCTATAACATTGTGGGATTTCAGACAAAAATGAAATACGGCGCGCAAAAAGACGTGCTCCGCATGATCCCCGGTCTGGAAAACGCCAGCTTTGCCCGTCTGGGCGGCATTCACCGCAATACCTTCATCAATTCGCCGACCCTGCTGGACAATCAGATGCGCCTGCGCTCGCGCCCGCATATCCGCTTTGCCGGTCAGATCACCGGCGTCGAGGGCTATGTGGAATCCGCCGCCATGGGGCTATTGGCCGGGCGCATGGCCGCCGCCGAAATCCTCGGGGCTCCGCTTGCCGATCCGCCGCAGGACAGCGCCATGGGCGCGCTGATCCACCACATCACCGGCGGCGCCGAAGCAAAGACCTTTCAGCCGATGAACGTCAATTTCGGCCTGTTCCGGCCGGTGGACGGCCTCAAAGGTGGGCGGCGTGGCCGCAAAGACCGCTACAAGGCCTATACCGACCGCGCCAAAGCCGCCTGGAGCGACTGGCTGCAACAGTCTTTGCTGGACGTGGCGTAACTCTTCGGCCACTCTTGATGCATGACTGACAAATTTCTGGATAGGGCCTACGGGCTAGAGACAGCCGAAGACGCCAGCCAGTTTTATAACGACTGGGCAAGCACTTATGACGCGGAGATCGCGGAAAACGGCTATGCCACGCCGGGCCGCTGTGCTAGGGCGCTGTTCGCCAAATGGCCCGAGCCTGACATCCCGGTGCTTGATTTCGGCTGCGGCACCGGCCTCTCGGGTCTGGCGCTCAAACTGGCCGGGTTCAAGGTAATCGACGGGATTGACCCAAGCCCCGAAATGCTGGCGCAAGCCAAGGCCAAGAGCGTTTATCGCACCCTCTCATTGCTTGACGTGACCGACGAAACCCCGCTCCCGAAGGGCGCCTATAGGGCCATCGCGGCGATCGGCGTAATCGGCACTGGCGCGGCCCCGGTCTCGACTTTGGATATCCTGATAAAGGCGCTTGATCGCGGCGGTCATCTGGTCTTCAGCTATAACGATCATGCCCTTGCCGACCCGATCTATGAAGGCGCGCTCAACGGCTGGCTCGATTGCGGCGCGGCCCGTCTTCTCAGCAAGGATTACGGCCCCCACCTGCCCGGACAGGGGTTGAAGTCCAACGTTTATGTGCTTCAAAAGGCGTGACTTTCTCTACTCGTTTCGCCCCGTCACCGACGGGCCCCCTGCATCTGGGTCATGCCTTTTCAGCGCTCACCGCTCATAACATGGCGCGGGCTGCGCGGGGCGTGTTTTACCTGCGGATCGACGACATCGACCAAAGCCGAAGTCGCCCCGCATGGGAGGCGCAGATTTTCGACGATCTGCACTGGCTTGGCCTGAGCTGGCCCACCCCGGTGCTGCGCCAATCAAACCGCTTGCCGCGCTACCGCGAGGCTCTCTTGCGGCTTTGGGATATGGGCCTGCTCTACCCCTGTCGCTGCACCCGCGCCGATATCCGCGCCGCCGCCTCCGCCCCGCAAGAAGGCGCCTGCCTGCACGGCCCGGACGGGCTGATCTATCCCGGCACCTGTCGGCCCGACGCGCCGCCCACAGGCCAGATGCCCACCGACAGCGCCCTGCGCCTCGACATGGTGCGTGCATTGGCCCGCCTTTCGGTTCCGCTGACTTTCACCGAATCAGGCGAGGGGCCTAACGCCGAAACCGGCACGATCATGCCGCAAAACCTGCCTCAGGCCGTCGGCGACGTCGTGCTCGCTCGCCGCGACATGGGCGCCTCCTATCATCTGTCGGTGGTGATAGATGACGCGGATCAGGCGATTACCCATGTGGTCCGCGGTCAGGATCTCTTCGAGGCCACCCAGATCCACGTGCTGCTGCAACGCCTGCTCGCCCTGCCGACCCCGCTCTATCACCATCACGGGTTGATCCGCGACGCGGATGGCAAACGCCTTGCCAAACGCGATGATGCCCGCGCGATCAAAACCTATCGAACCGAGGGCGCCACCCCGACCGACATTCGCCGCATGATCGGTCTCTGATCTTCTTCTTGGTTCAAATACTCAATCTGCGCTATCCATCGGCGCCATGATCTCGATTTCATCCCCGCCCCGCACAGCCGTGTAAAAGCAGCTCCGCCGGTTGGTATGACAGGCCGGCCCGACCTGACGCACGCGCACCAAAAGACAATCGCGGTCGCAATCCACCCGGAAATCAACCAGCTCCTGAACATGCCCACTGGTTTCGCCCTTGATCCAGAACGCCTGCCTTGAGCGGCTCCAATAGGTCACCCGCCCGGTCTCAAGCGTGCGCCCCACGGCCTCGGCATTCATCCAGGCCATCATAAGGACCTCGCCGCTCGTTGCATCCTGCGCAATCGCCGGGATCAGCCCGCGCGCGTCATACTTTAGTGTGGCTGGATCAAATTCCATGGTCGAAAACCTTTTGCATCTGCGCGTCTGAAGCCTATTTATGGGGTCAGAACCGAAAGGGAAAGCCATGAGCGGCGAAACTGACCTGATCAAACTCTACTCGGCGCGCATTCTGGCGCTTGCCGCAGATATTCCCCATCACGGCCGCCTTGCCGCGCCGGATGCGACCATCAAGCGCCGTGCGCCGCTTTGCGGGTCCACCGTGACCGTCGATATTGCCTGCAAGGATGGCCGGATCAGCGATTACGCGGCCGAGGTCAAGGCCTGCGCTCTCGGTCAGGCGGCGGCCTCGGTGGTGGGCGAGAATATCATCGGCCGCGATCTTGCCGAGGTGACGGCGGCGCGTGATGCGCTGAAAGAGATGCTGAAACACGACGGCCCGACACCGCCCGCCCCGTTTGACGGGCTTGAGGTGCTACGCCCGGCGCGCGATTACAAGAACCGCCACGCCTCGATCATGCTCACGCTTGAGGCCGCCGTCGAGGCGCTTGAAGAGGCCAAGGCCCATAGCTCCTGCGCCTGAGAGCCGGGCCAAACGATTCGCGGACCTTTCCATAAAAAAACCGCCGCGCGTTCGGATGAACGGCGGCGGCAAGGTATGGCGGGGTATCCGGACCCTGTCGCGCATTTCAGGGGGAATGAGGCAAACCCCGAAAACAGCAAAGGAACAGGCAGAAACTTTGGCACCCGGAAGTTGGGACAAAAAGGGTGCAGGCGACAACAGGGTCACCCCGCCAGGCAGAAACTCAGAACAGTCCGGGCAAATAAAGCGCCCCGACCAAGGTAATCATAAGCGCCGCAGCGCCTAGGGCATCGGCGAGCAAGGTGTCTTGCGACCGGGTGGCGGCTGTCTTGATCTGGTGCAACATGGGGCGCTTCCTTTTGAAAACTTGTGTTGCCTCTTTGTTCTCACTTCCGTTAACCAAAGTAAAGAACTTTTTAAGAACATTTGTGAACTATTCGGAACATCTCTGACTAACCCACTGATATCAAACGAATCGCCTGATCCTGCTCCATCAGCCACAAGAGCACACGCGCCGCCGCGCCGCGCGGGCTGGTTAATTCGGGGTCGTCGTTCAACAGTTTGCGCGCATCCGATTGCGCCACGGCCATCAGCGCCGATTGCCCCTCAAGGTCGGCCACCCGAAACCGCGGCAGGCCCGATTGCGCGGTGCCGATAAGATCGCCCGCGCCGCGCATGTCCAGATCGACCTCGGCGATGCGAAACCCGTCATCGGTATCGCGCATGGTGCTTAGTCGGCGTTCGCCGCCTTCACTCAGCGGCGCCTGATACATCAGCAAACAGGTCGAGGCCGCCTCGCCGCGCCCGACCCGCCCGCGCAACTGATGCAGTTGCGCAAGGCCGAAACTTTCGGCGCGCTCAATCACCATGATCGAGGCATTGGCCACATCGACCCCGACCTCGATCACCGTGGTCGAGACCAGAACCGATGTTTCGCCGTGTTGAAAGGCGGCCATGGCGGCGTCTTTATCCTCGGGGGGCATCTGGCCATGCACAAGCCCGACGACACCCTCACCGAACACGGCACGCAATCGCCGGAATCGCTCTTCGGCGCTGCTCAGATCGACGCTTTCGCTTTCCTCGACCAGTGGGCAGACCCAATAGGCCTGTCGCCCCTCGGCAATCGCGCGGCGCAGGTGGTCGATCACCTCATCCATCCGGCCCATGCTCACCAGGGCGGTCTTGATCGGTTTGCGGCCCGGTGGTTTTTCATCGAGGATGCTGACATCCATATCGCCATATTGCGCCAGGGCCAGACTGCGCGGAATCGGCGTGGCCGTCATCACAAGCACATCCGCCTGGGCGCCCTTCTTGCCAAGCTCAAGCCGTTGACGCACGCCAAAGCGGTGCTGTTCATCGACAATCGCAAGCCGCAGGTCGCCAAATTCCACATCTTTTTGAAACACTGCATGGGTGCCGACCAAAATCTGGATGTCGCCCCGCGCGAGCGCCGCCAGTTTGGCGCGCCGCTCGGCCCCTTTGTCGCGCCCGGTCAGAATTTCCAAAACCACACCGGTGCTTTCCGCCAGCGGGCGCAACCCCTGCAAATGCTGGCGCGCAAGAATTTCGGTCGGGGCCATCATCACCCCCTGTCCGCCGGCCTCGACCGCGATCAGCAAGGCCTTGAACGCGACAAGCGTTTTGCCCGCGCCCACATCGCCCTGCAACAGGCGATTCATCCGCAAAGGGGTGGCCATATCTTCGGCGATCTGGGCAATCGCGCGGGTTTGCGCCCCGGTCAGCGCATAGGGCAATTCTTCTAGCACTTTCGCCTGTAATTTCCCGGTGCCGATGGTCGCACGCCCCTTGGCCCGGCGCAATCTCAGACGCGCCAATGCCAGGGTCAACTGATGCGCCATCAACTCGTCATAGGCAAGACGCTCGCGCGCGGGATGGGCGGGCGACAAATCCTGCGCATCCTTCGGCGCATGCGCCTCGCGCACCGCATCCGCCCAGTCGGGCCAGCCGGCCTGGGCCTTTTGTACCGGATCAATCCATTCGGCGAGGTCCGGCACGCGGGCAAGCGCGCCCAGCTCAGCCTTGACCATCATCTTTTGCGTGACCCCGGCGGTCAGCGGATAGACCGGTTCGAAATCCGGGATATCACCCGCCTCATCCACCGGCAGCATGTGATCGGGATGCACCATCTGGGCAATGCCGTCGAAGAGTTCCACCTTGCCAGACACCACACGCCGCGCGCCCGTGGGCAGGATCTTGCGAAGGTATTCGTCGCGGGCGTGGAAGAACACCAACTGAAACGTGGTCGTCGAATCCTCGACCGTCACCCGATAGGCGCCACCACGACGGTTCGGGGCGCGGTGCTGGCCGATGACAACCTCGACCGTGACCACACCGGGCAAATCGGCGCCCTGCACCGTGGCGCGCTTGCGTCGATCCACCCCCGTATAGGGCAGCGTGAAGATCAAATCGCGCGGCCGCACCACATCAAGCGCCGCCAGATTCTGTACGGTTTTCGGCCCCACGCCGGGCAGCGTCTCAAGCTCTGCAAAAAGCGGAAACAGGATTTCAGGGCGCCCGCTCATGTCTGGCCGATCAGGTCAAGCCAGCCGTCTTCGTCGAGCGTGTCGATGCCAAGCTCGGCGGCCTTTTTCGCCTTGGACCCGGCACCGGGGCCCGCGACAAGAAGATCGGTTTTCGCCGACACGCTTCCGGCAACCTTGGCACCAAGCGCCTCGGCACGCGCCTTGGCCTCGGCGCGGGTCATTTTCTCGAGCGTGCCGGTAAAGACCACGGTTTTGCCCGCTACCGGGCTGCTGCTGGTGTCGGGGCGCGCGGCGTCCTGCACGTCAAGATGCGCCACAAGCCGGTCAATGCTGGCGCGTTCCTTGGCTTCGCCAAAGGCACCGACGAGCGAGCGCGCCATCACCTCGCCGACGCCGTCGATCCCTAGGAGCCGGTTCCACTCGGGCCCGTCAAAACCTTGCGCGCCATCCATCGCCTCAGTGAACTCGCGCCAGTTTGTGTAGTCCCGCGCAATCATGTTGCTGGCGGCCTCGCCGACATGGCGGATACCAAGCGCGAACAACAATCGGCCAAAGGGAATTTTTCTTTTCTCTTCAATCGCCTGAAAGAGGTTCTTCGCGCTTTTTTCACCCCAGCCTTCGCGGTTTTTCAGCTGTTGCATCCCGCCGCCATAGCGGGCCACAAGGGTGAAGATATCGGCCGGTTCCCTGATCCAGCCATCGCGGTAGAACTGTTCCACCTGCTTGGCGCCCAAACCTTCGATGTCAAAGGCGGCGCGGCTTACGAAATGTTTCAGTTTTTCAACCGCCTGCGCGGGGCAAATCAACCCGCCGATGCAGCGGCGCGCGGCGTCGCCCTCTTCGCGCACCGCGTCAGAGCCGCATTCAGGGCAGCTTGTGGGAAAAACATAGGGTTGGGCATCATCCGGGCGTTTGGCGATATCCACGTCGGCAATCTTGGGAATGACATCACCGGCGCGGTAGACCTGAACCCAATCGCCGATCCGGATATCCTTGCCGTCGCGGATGACGCCGCCTTTGCTGTCGCGCCCAAGGATGTAATCCTCATTGTGCAGGGTCGCGTTGGACACCACCACGCCACCCACCGTGACCGGGGTCAGGCGCGCGACCGGGCTAAGTGCGCCGGTGCGCCCGACCTGAATGTCGATCGCCTCTAGCCGAGTCCAGGCAAGCTCGGCCGGGAATTTATGCGCAATCGCCCATCGTGGCGTGGTCGAGCGAAACCCGAGCCGCCCCTGAAGCGCAAGATCGTTGACCTTGTAAACCACCCCGTCGATGTCATAGCCAAGCGTGGCGCGGCGCTGTTCGATGCGGGCATATTCGGCCAGCATCGTCTCCGGGCCGGAACACAGCGTGGTGAGCGGATTGATCTGAAACCCGAGGGCGGCAAGCCGTTCAATCGCGCCCATTTGCGTGTCGGCCAGCGGCACGCTCACCTCGCCCCAGGCATAGGCGAAAAACCTCAGGGGACGGGCGGCGGTTATTTTGGAATCGAGCTGCCGCAGCGAGCCGGCGGCGGCGTTGCGCGGGTTGGCGAAGGGCTTGTCAGACCTTTCGGCCTGCCGCGCATTGAGCGCCTCAAAGTCGGCATGGCTCATGTAAACCTCGCCGCGGACCTCAAGGATATCGGGCGCATCGGTCAGGGTTTGGGGAATATCGGTGATCGTGCGGGCGTTAGCGGTGACGTTTTCACCGACCTGCCCGTCGCCCCGCGTCGCCGCCTGAATCAACATGCCATTTTCATAGCGCAGGCTGAGGCTGAGGCCGTCGATCTTTGGCTCGGAGGTATAGGCAAGATCGGCCTCGGGTCCGAACCCGAGATAGCGGCGGATGCGCGTATCGAACTCGGTCACATCCTCGTCATCAAAGGCGTTTCCAAGGCTGAGCATGCGCACCGCATGGCTGACCTTGGCAAACCCCTCGGAGGGCGCGGCACCAACCATATCGCTGGGGCTGTCGGCGCGCTTGAGATCGCCAAACCGGGCCTCAATGGCGGCATTGCGGGCCTTGAGCGCATCGAATTCCGCGTCCGACATGACGGGCGCATCATCGGTGTGATAGGCCGCATTGGCCGACGAAATAAGGGCGGCGAGCCGTTCCAGCTCTTGCCGCGCCTCATCCTTGCTCAGGCTGTCAACTGCGCGCGTGTCGCTCATGGGCCCCTTTGTCCTTTTAGGCCGAAGGCGTTTCACACCCTCGAATTGTCAGGTCAAAGTGATAAGGCCCCGTCTGGCAGAGGTCCAGATGTCACGCGCCCCTCAGGCGCCAATCGCAAGCCTTTGGTCTTCCATCTCGCTGGGATCGGGATCGCGCAGCACATAGCCACGGCCCCAGACCGTTTCGATGTAATTCGCGCCATCGGTCGCTTCGCTGACCTTTTTGCGCAGTTTACAAATGAAAACGTCAATAATTTTGAGTTCGGGTTCGTCCATGCCGCCATAAAGATGGTTGAGGAACATCTCTTTGGTCAGGGTCGTGCCCTTGCGCAGCGACAGCAGTTCGAGCATCTGATATTCCTTGCCGGTCAGATGCACCGTCTTGCCGCCCACATCCACCGTCTTGGCATCAAGATTGACGTTGATCTTGCCGGTGCGGATGACCGATTGCGAATGCCCTTTCGAGCGGCGAATGATCGCATGAATGCGCGCCACGAGTTCTTCGCGGTGAAACGGTTTGGTCAGATAATCATCCGCCCCGAACCCAAATCCCTTGATCTTGCTTTCGGTATCATCGGCGCCCGAAAGAATGAGGATCGGCGTATCAATCCGCGCCATGCGCAGTTGACGCAATACATCATGGCCGTTCATATCCGGCAAACCAAGATCCAGCAGGATCAGATCATAGTCGTAGAGCTTGGCCAGATCGACCCCCTCTTCGCCCAGATCGGTCGTGTAGACGTTGAGGTTGGCATGAGTCAGCATCAATTCGATGCTTTTCGAGGTTGTCGGATCGTCCTCGACCAGTAGTACGCGCATATGGGTTCTCCACAGTTCAGTGCTTCATTGGGAGCAACACTGGTCAAAAATGGTTAACCACCCGTTACCATTGTGGGAACAATCTGACAACACGCCTTAAGGTTGTCGATAGGCCTTGAGCGCGGTGACCTTCAAAGCTTTTTCCCCATGGCTGCTGACGGCGTTGACCCATGCGTCGAACTCTTCGCCGCTCAATCCATAGGTTTGCATGGCCTCCTTGCGGGTAATAAGCCCGTAGGCCACCCCACGCACCACGGCCAGTTTACGCGAGGCCACCCATCGCCGGGTATCGGCGGGAGGCAGGTCTGCGTGACTTAATATCGTGCCATCCGGCAGGCTGACGGCCCTTGGCCCTTCTACTTTCTTCAGATACATCACTCTCACCCTTCTTCTGATGTGGACCAAAATGACCGCATCAGGCTTAACGGCAGGTGAAACCGGGGCTTGAGAGTAATTAGGATTTTCCTATATTCTGAATCACCCTGAGCGGAGGCCGATATGGCGCTTGATACGAATAAACCCCTGAATTCTCTTGGCTTTGCAAAAGACCCAAGCGAGACCCGTGTGGTCGTGGCGATGTCTGGTGGCGTCGATAGCTCGGTCGTGGCCGCTTATCTTGCCGAACAGGGCTATGATGTTGTGGGCGTGACCCTGCAACTTTATGATCACGGCGCGGCCCTGGCCAAGAAGGGCGCCTGCTGTGCGGGGATTGATATTCACGACGCGCGCCGCGTCGCCGAGGATGTCGGTTTTCCGCATTATGTGCTGGATTATGAAAACATTTTTCGCGACGCGGTGATCGACGAGTTCGCCGACAGCTATCTTGCCGGCGCAACCCCGGTGCCTTGCATCCGTTGCAATGAGCGGGTCAAGTTCAAGGACCTGTTGCAAACCGCGCGCGATCTTGACGCCGATTGCATGGCCACGGGACATTATATTCAGCGCAAGACTGGTCTGAATGGCGCAGAGTTGCATTGCGCGGCTGATTCGAATCGCGATCAGTCGTATTTCCTGTTCTCGACCACCGCCGAACAGCTCGAATACCTGCGCTTTCCGCTGGGGCATCTGCCATCCAAGGAGGCCACCCGGGAGCTGGCGGCGAAATACGGATTGCAGGTCGCCGACAAGCCCGACAGTCAGGACATCTGCTTTGTGCCCGATGGCAATTATGCCAGTGTAATCGAGAAACTGCGCCCCGGCGCGGCAGATCCCGGCGAGATCGTGCATGCCGATGGCCGGGTTCTTGGCCAGCATGAGGGCGTGATCCACTATACCATCGGTCAGCGTCGCGGCCTTGGCATCGGCGGGCTTGCCGACCCGCTCTATGTGGTGCGCCTTGATGTGGAGGCCAAACAGGTGATCGTCGGCCCCAAGGAGATGCTTTCGACCCGCAAGGTGCCGTTGCGCGAGATCAACTGGCTTGGCGACGAGCCGATGATGTCACGGCCCGAGTGGCATATCGCGGTCAAGGTCCGCTCGACCCGGCCGGTGCGCGAGGCGATCCTGCGCCCGATTTCGGAGACCGAAGCCGAGGTCGAGTTGCTGGTGCCCGAAGAGGGCGTATCGCCGGGCCAGGCCTGTGTTTTTTATGAACAGGACGGCACGCGGGTGCTTGGCGGCGGCTGGATCTGGCGGGGATATTGAACCCGCGCGTTCCGGGGCATCGGCGGGATTTTGAGTATTTTTGCCAAGAAGAAGCCGGGACGCGGGATTTGATCAGAGGTCCTTGAACTGGGCCTCCTGGCGGGCGGACCAGCGCAGGGTGAGATCAAAGCCGTCTTCGGTCTGGGTTTCGGCCTCGACCAGATCCTTTTCAAACAGCCAGGCGCGTTTGCGCCCCTCGTCAAAGCCAAGATGCAGCGTGGTGACATGGGTCACATCGGCCAGGGCCGTGGTGATCGCGTCGATCAGACCGTCAATGCCCTCACCGCTTATCGCTGACAGCGCCTGAACATGATCGAGCCGGGCGGCCGTTGTCAGGGTGGCGGCGCGGGCGTCGTCGTCAAGCCGGTCGATCTTGTTCCAGATTTCGATCTGGGGCGTCGTGTCCTTGACGCCGAGACTGTTGAGGATGGTGGTGACATCCTCGGCCTGCGCTGCGGTCTCGGGGTGTGAGATATCGCGCACGTGACAGATCAGATCGGCGGCCAGCACCTCTTCCAGGGTGGCGCGGAACGAGGCGACAAGCTCGGTCGGCAGGTCGCTGATGAAACCAACGGTGTCGGACAGGATCACCTCGGGGCCGCCGCCGGGCAGCTTGATGCGCCGCATGGTCGGGTCAAGCGTGGCAAAGAGCATGTCCTTTGCCATCACCTCGGCCCCGGTCAGGCGGTTGAACAGCGTGGATTTTCCGGCGTTGGTATAGCCGACAAGCGCAACAATCGGGAACGGCACCTTGGCCCGTGCGGCGCGGTGCAGCGTGCGGGTCTTGACGACCTTTTCAAGTTGACGGCGCAGGCGCACCAATTGCTCGTCAATGGCGCGACGGTCGGCTTCGATCTGGGTTTCACCGGGGCCGCCGACAAAGCCCAATCCGCCCCGCTGGCGTTCAAGGTGGGTCCAGGCGCGCACCAGCCGGGTGCGTTGATAGGACAGCGCCGCCATTTCGACCTGGAGCACGCCCTCGCGGGTGGCGGCGCGATCGCTGAAGATTTCGAGGATCAGGCCGGTGCGATCCAGAACCTTGACGTCCCAGGCTTTTTCCAGATTGCGCTGTTGCACCGGAGTGACGGGCCCATCGACCAGCACCAGGTCGACCTCGGCGCCTTCAATGGCAAGGCGCAGCTCTTCAAGCTTGCCCTTGCCAAACAGCTTGCCCGCGTCAGGTTTGCGCAGGCGCGCCACCTGTGCGCCGACCACTTCGAGGTCGGGCAAGGCATGTGCTAGAGCGACCGCCTCTTCGAGAGCAAGCGCAGGATCGCGATCCGTGTCAGCGGATGGAATTTCGGGATGGATGACCCATGCCCGTGTCACCGGGCGCGCGTGTTCTGTCAATTGGTGTCTTCACCATCGTAGAGGTTCACCGGCTGCGACGGCATGATCGTCGACACGGCATGCTTATAAACCAGCTGTGATTGCCCATCACGGCGCAACAGGATGCAGAAGTTGTCAAACCAGGTGATGACCCCCTGCAATTTGACCCCGTTGATCAGAAATACCGTCACCGGTATTTTCGTCTTGCGAACCTGATTGAGAAACGCGTCTTGCAAATTTTGTCGATCAGAAGCCATTTATCTTCAAAGCCTTTATTCTTGCACACACCGCGAACCGGTGCCTGAGGGTCTTGCGTATGATGCGAGTATGTAGTGCCCGCGCATGAGTTTCCAGCCTAAAAATGCAATCAGGCGGCAGCAGGCGCGCGCCCTGCCCTAGTCGCGCCAGACGGCCGGGTTCAGCAAAGCGATCATCGCCAGCGTCTCAAGCCGCCCCAGTACCATCGCCGCGCCGTACAGAAGCTTGGCACCGGCGCTGAGATCCAACAGGCGGATCGGCGCTTCACTGGCCGAAATAATCAATGGCCCGGTGGTGGAAAGCCCCGAAATCGCCAGGATCAGGGACGATTCGAAATCCTGACCGAAGGCCGCGAGCAAAAGCGTCACAAAGGTCAGTGACAGTGCGAAAAGCATGAAAAAGATCCAGGCGATATAGGCGCCATGCCGCCGTATCCGCCGCCCGGCCCCGGTCGAGCGCCCGACCGAGGAGGGATGCACCAGGCGTTCAACCTCGCGTTTGCCATGAAGATAGAGCGCATAGACCCGCAAAAGCTTGACCCCGCCGGCCGTGGTGGCAACACCGCCCCCCACAAGCGACAGCCCCAAAAGCACCAGCCCCGGCGTGCCAAGACCGGACCAGTCGCGGGCCGCCTGCCAGTCGGCGCTTTCAAAGCCGGTAGTCGACAGGAACGACAGAACCGTGAACATCCCGCCCCAGAAGGCGCGCAATCCAACGGCGATATTATCGGCCTCAACCGTCTCGAATGCGGCAATCCAGTGCCGCAGGACAAGCACAAGCGGCACCCCGATCACAAGCGTCACCCCAAGCCGGAATTCGGGATCATAAAACACACCGGGACGCGCCGATGTGATGGTGTCGGACGAAAATGTCAGCCGCGACAGCGCAAACAGTAGAAACAGGAAAACTGCAAATTCACCGCCAAAGCCCGCCGCGCCGTTTTGCAACCCGCCAATCGAGGATATCCCGCTTGTGGCCATGGTCGACATGGCATGCACCATGGCCACAAAGGCGCGCTCGCCCCCCATCATCAGGATCACCCAGAGGGCCCCGGTCAGCCCGATATAGACTGGTGCAAGCCCGGCGGTGACCTGGGCCAGCCGCTTGGCCGGATTGGCGCGCTGAAACCGCCCGACGCGCGTGTCATCCTGGCCCGGCTCGGCGCGGGCCGTGACCTCGAACCCGCCAAGATTGAGTGGCGCCAGAACCGCCGAGGCCGAAATCCAGATCAGAAGCCCGCCCCCCCAGCCGACCAGCGCACGCCACAAATGCAGGCTATCCACCAACCGCCCCGTGGCCCCGAACAGCGTGGCCCCGGTGGTGGTAAAGCTTGAAACCATCTCGAAATAGGCATTCAGAAAGGTGGTATTGCCGACGCCCTCGTAAAACGGCACCGCAAGATATAGCGGCAGGATCAGATAGGCCAGCAGGAGCGACACCAGATTCTGGCTGTCGCTCACCTCGCGTCGGCCCCCGCCCGACATGGCAAGGCCAACGATCATCACTGCGGCCATGCCAAGGATGGCGGAATAGCCAAAGGCGCGCGCCACACTGGTGTCATCGCGCATCAAGGCATCAATCGTCGGCAGCAGCATCAGGATCGCAGCCATGCCGGCCAGGATCAAAATAAGCGGAAAGGTGAGAATCCGGGCGATCATCGGATCAGAAGAAATCTATCGAGACCTGTAACAGCTGCTCGACCGCCGCCACATCCGCCGCCAATGCGAAAAGAACAATCACGTCGCCAGCCTCGATCCGCATCCCGCCTGCGGGTTTCACAATGCTGTCGCCCTTTTTGACACCCCCCACCAGCACGCCCTCGGGAAAGCGGATATCGCGGATCGCGGCGCCGGCGATGGATGAGGTCGACATCACCTCAGCCTCGATCACCTCAGCCTCGGCATCGCCAATGGAATAAACCCCGCGCACCCGGCCATGCCGGATATGGCGCAGGATCGAGCTGACGGTGGTGGCGCGCGGGTTGATATAGGCGTCAATCCCAAGCGGTTCGAGCATCGGAATCATCGTCGGATCGTTGATAAGGGCGATCGCAAAAGGACAGCCCTCGGATTTGGCGCGCACTGCGGCAAGCATGTTGGTCTTGTCGTCATCCGTCACCGCAAGCACCGCATCGGCGCGCGCAATCCCCGCCTCGGCCAGAAGTGCTGCGTTCAACCCGTCGCCGTTAAGCACGATGGTGCGTTCAAGCGCATCCGCCGCACGCTCGGCCTGGGCGCGGTTGCGCTCGATGACCTTGGCGCGAATGCGCCCGCCGCTGCGTTTCTCAAGCGCCTGCGCCACCGCAAGGCCGATATTGCCCCCGCCAATGACCACTATGCGCTCTTGTTTCTTTTGCGATTTGCCAAAGACGTCGAGCGTGCGTGGCACATCCTCTACGGGCGCAAAAAGATAACACTCATCGCCCTCAAAAAGCTGATCGCCGGATTCTGGCGCAAACAGCCGCCCCTCGCGGCGCACCGCCAGAACGACCACCCGCAGCGTCGAGAACAGATCGCTCAGCTGGCGCAGGGGTGTGTTGAGAACCGGGCAATCCTCTTCAAGGCGAATTCCCATAAGCTGGGCCTTGCCGTCCATGAAAACCTCGGTGTCAAATGCGGCGGGCGCGGCAAGCCGTTGCAGAGCCGCCACGGCGACCTCTCGCTCGGGGCTGATCACCACGTCAATCGGCATGTGATCGCGCCGGTAAAGATCGGAATAAATCGCGTCAAGATAGGATTGGCTGCGCAGCCGCGCGATCTTGCGGTTGATGCCAAAGACCGAATGCGCCACCTGACAGGTCACCATATTGACCTCGTCGGAATAGGTGGCGGCAATGATCATATCGGCATCGCGCGCGCCCGCGCGATCAAGCACGTCCGGATAAGAGGCAAAGCCGGTGATCCCCTGCACATCAAGCGTATCGGTGGCCCGGCGCACCAGATCGGGGTTGTTGTCCACGACCGTCACGTCGTTGCGTTCGCCCGAAAGATGGCGTGCGATCTGCCAGCCCACCTGACCGGCCCCGCAGATGATGACCTTCATTTTCCTGCCTCATCCTGTCTGAGCGTTTTGCATGACAGAAGGGTCCGGGCGGGTCAATTCCTTTGTCCCGGCAAGCGATTGCGCTATACTGCCCGCATGCCCAACTGCCGTAGCCTCACCCTCTGCGCGCTTGTCCTGCTCGGCGCCTGCGCGCCGCTCGATATCTATTATAAAGAGGGCGCCGATGTGGCCCAATCCGAGGTCAACCTGACCCAATGCCAGATTTCAGCCCTCGCCGAGGTGCCGCGCGATATCCGCACCCGCTATATTCCTGCGCAATATGCGCCTTATAGCGCCTGCACCGCTGGCGGGCATTGCTTCAGGCGCTACCGCATGATCAGCCCGCCGCGCCGCGAAAGCTATGATGCGAACGCAGACCTGCGTGACAAACGCGTCGGGCAATGCATGGCCATGGCTGGCTATCGGCCGATTTCGCTGCCGCAATGTGACGCTGAAACCGCCCGCAAAACCCCGCTTGCCGCCACCAGAACCCTGCCCGCACTGACCTCCAAAAGCTGCGCGATCCGGCTGAAATCCGGAAACTGGCAGATCGTCACGCCCTGAGCCGCGGTTTCTTCTGGCCGAAAATATCCCGGGGAGTGTGAGGGGCAGCGCCCCTCACCCGCGCGCGCCGCAGGCGGAGCCGTTTACGGCTCTATTCCGCCACCTGCTCATCCGCGCCTTCATCGCCATTGCGGGCACCGGCCTTGCCGCTGGTGACCACGCCAAGCGATTTCAGCTTGCGATGCAGCGCGCTGCGCTCCATGCCGACAAATTCGGCGGTGCGGCTGATATTGCCGCCAAAGCGGTTGATCTGCGTCAGCAGGTATTCGCGCTCGAACGCCTCGCGCGCCTCGCGCAGGGCCATGGTGGCAATCGCCCCTGAAAGAACCACACGCCCCTCATCCACCGGCGCGCCGGTCTCGCCGGGCAATTCGCGCACCTGAATCGGATCGCTGCCCTCTCCAAGGATCAGCACCCGTTCGATCACATTGCGCATCTGACGCACATTTCCGGGCCAGCGCATGGTCTGCAACAAGGCCGCGGCCTCATCGCTCACGCTGCGCAGCGGCAGGCCCTGGGTCTTGTTGAACATCTGGATAAAGTGCTCCGCCAGCGCCGGGATATCCTCGCGCCGCTCTTCCAGGCTCGGCACCGTGATCGGCACCACATTGAGGCGGTGAAACAGCTCGCGGCGAAACCGCTCGGCGGCGATTTCGGCCTCGAGATCGCGGCTGGTTGACGAAATCACCCGCAGATCGACCTGTACCTTTTCCGACCCGCCAACCCGCAGAAATGTCTGATCGACAAGCACCCGCAGGATCTTCGACTGGGTTCCGGGCGGCATATCGGCCACCTCGTCAAAATAGATCACCCCGCGATTGGCCTCTTCCAGAAGGCCCGGCGTCACGACGCCCTCGTCGCTTTCACGCCCGAACAGAACCTCTTCCATCCGGTCGGCATCGATCGAGGCGCAGCCAACGCTGATAAAGGGCGCATCGGCGCGATGCGAATTGGCGTGGATATAGCGCGCCGCAAGCTCCTTGCCCGATCCCGCCGGGCCACTCAGCATGACCCGGCCGTTGGATTTGGTGACCTTGTCCAACTGCCCGATCAGCGTGCGAAACGCAGGCGAATCGCCCAGCATTTCGGCCGGCGTCGTGTCGCGCCGCTTGAGCGCCTGATTTTCGCGCCGCAAGCGGCTGGTTTCCATGCCGCGCCGGATCACCACCATCAACTGGTCGATATTAAAGGGCTTTTCAATGAAATCATACGCCCCCTGCTTGATCGCCGCGACCGCGATTTCGATATTGCCATGCCCCGAGATGATCACAACCGGCACATCGGGATAGTCGCGCTTGACCGCCTTGAGGATATCAATCCCGTCCATCCGGCTATCCTTGAGCCAGATATCAAGGATCAGCAACGCCGGCTGCTCGGCGGCAATCGCCGCCATCGCATCGTCGGAATTGCCCGCAAGGCGGGTGGTGTAGCCCTCGTCCTGCAAAATATCCGAAATCAGCTCGCGAATATCGCGTTCGTCATCGACAATCAGAATATCACTCATGTGTCCCTCATACGGCCTCTTGGCTCTCTACTGTATCTTGCAATGCCGTCACCAGCGGCAGGCGGATCACCGCCATGGCGCCGGGATGGGCATCTTCCTCGAACGGCTCGGCATCTTCCAGAACCAGGGTGCCGCCATGCTCTTCGATAATCTTTTTGACGATCGGAAGGCCAAGCCCGGTGCCCTTTTCGCGGGTTGTCACATAGGGTTCGAACAGGCGCGAGCGGTCCTGCGGCAGGCCGATACCATTGTCCGAAATCCGGATCACGGCCATCTGATCCTCGCAGGTGCTACTTATCTTGATCTCGGGCACATGCCCGTCGGGTGCGTCTTTTTCCTGATAACTTTCAATCGCTTCTCCAGCGTTCTTGATCAGATTCGTCAGCGCCTGCGCGATCATCGTCGCATCAATCTCGGCCCAGAGCGGCGCTTCGGCAAAATCGACATCAAAGCGCACATCCGGCTGGCCGCTTTCCTGAAGCAGGACCACGTCGCGCAACAACCGGCTCAGGCATTCCTGTTTGGTCTGGGGCTCGGGCATGCGCGCGAATTTCGAAAACTCATCGACGATCCGGCGCAGGTCATTGGTCTGGCGCACCACCACATCGGTGAGCTGTTCAAGGCTCTCGGCCTGATCCGGCTCAAGCTGGCGGGCGAATTTGCGCTTGATCCGCTCGGCTGATAACTGGATCGGCGTCAGCGGGTTCTTGATCTCATGGGCAATCCGGCGCGCCACGTCACCCCAGGCCGCCATGCGTTGCGCCGCAACGAGGTCGGTCACATCGTCAAACGCCACCACATAGCCCTCGCGCCGCCCTTCGGCACCGATCCGGGTGGACATGCGCACCAGCAGGTTTTCCTGCCGGTTGCCGCGCGACACCTTGATTTCTTCCTGCACGAAGCCGCTCGGGGTCTTGCGCAGCTTTTCAAACAGCGCGCCAAATTCGGGCACCGCCACACTGAGCGCCACGGATTGCTGATCTTCCTGCCAGTCCAAAAGGCGCTCTGCCGATCGGTTCACAAAGGTCACACGCCCCTTGGCATCTAGCCCAAGCACCCCCGAAGACACCGAGCCAAGCACCGAATCAAACAGCCGACGGCGGCGTTCGATTTGCTGGGTGTTGGTCAAAAGGGTGTCGCGCTGCGCCTTGAGCTGGCGGGTCATCTGGTTGAAATAAGTGCTCAGCATGGCGATTTCGTCATCACCGTCCTCTTCGCGCACCAGAGTGTCGAGATCACCTTCGCCGACCCGCTGCGCCGCACTTGTGAGCCGCCCGACGGGGCGCGACAAGCGCTCGGCAAACCACATGCCCAGCCAGATCGCCGCGAGAATGAGAATGACCGCAAACCCCAGATAAAGCAGGCCAAATTCAAACAGAACCCGCCCGCGCTCACTTTCGCGCTGCTTGTAGAAGGTGGCGGTTTCCTGGGTGTCATCGAGCAGGTTCAGGATCGCGCCATCGACATTGCGGCTCACGTAGAGCAACCGGTCAGGGATCGCCCGAAGCGGCATCAGCGCGCGAAATTCGTTATTGTCCCAATCGCGGACCACCAGCACGCCCTCGTCATAGGCGGCCTTGATCTGCGCGGGTGTCGGGCGTTCGAAATCAAACAGATAGGACTGCTCGCCGCGCGCCCGGATCGCGCCGGTGCCGTCAATCACAAAGGCCTCGCGCAGCCCGCGTTGAATTTCGCGCTGCCCGCTTGAAAGAACCTGACGGATATCGCCGTCATTCATGAAAACCGCCGCGCGCTTGGTGGCGTTGAGAACCGAGGCCAGAACCCGGATATCCGTGACCAGATCGCGGCGATGCTCTTCCTGATAGGCCTCGGCGGCGGCCACCGAGCTATCGACCACCCGGCCCACACGATCGGAAAACCACGCCTCAAGGCCCATGTTGATCGACAGGGTGGCAAAGACCGCCACCGTCACCGTGGGCACGAGCGCCATCAGGGCAAACACCCCGGTCAGGCGCAAATGGAGCCGCGACCCCGCCGACCGCTTGCGCCGCGCCGCCACCATGCGCGCCACGCGCTGCATCACAAGGCCCGCGACCATGAGCACGTAAATCATGTCGCACAGCAGAACCAGCCGAAGCCCGTTGGACGACGCGCCCTGATCCAGCGGCCCCATCATCAGATAGGTCGAAAGCGCAAGAATCGGCCCCAAAACCACAAGCCCGAGGGCGGCCCAGTTCTGCAACTCTTGCAGGCGCCGCAAACGGCTTATCTTGTCCCAGGACAGGCGCGTTGTGCGCAATTTGCGTGTCTGCGTTGCCACGCATGCCCCCCCTCTCATTGTGGGGTGGCGTGATGCCACCCGCAACATCTGGACACTTCGGGACAGCACGCCCCAAATAGTCACAACCCTGTTGCAGTTTTACATCAACTTGCGGCGGCGTGTCACGTTAATATCCAGATCGGTTATTTTCTTGCGCAAAGTATTGCGGTTGATCCCCAAAAGGTCGGCACATTTCGCCTGATTTCCACCTGTGGCATCAAGCGCAATCTCCAACAGAGGCATTTCAATCTCGCGCAGGATTCGCGCATAAAGCCCCGGCGGCGGAAGCGCATTGCCATGCAGATCGAAATAGCGCTGCAAATGCCCCGCGACCGAGGCCGAGAGGCTTTCACCGCGCGGCTGGCCCATCACCGGCTCGGCGCGCGGCTGATTGCCAAGCACGGCCTCGACCTCGGGTCGGCTGATCTCTTCGGCCAGGGCCGTCAGCCCGATCCGGCGCACCGCGTTTTCAAGCTGGCGCACGTTGCCCGGCCAGCTGTAGGCGCGGATAAGCTCTGCGGCCTCGGGCGACAGATGCCGCGGCGGCTGACCGTCGCGCTCGTCGCGGGCAAGGAAATGTTCGGCCAAAAGCGGAATATCCTCGACCCGCTCGCGCAGGGCAGGCACGTCAATCACCGCGCCGCTCAGGCGATAATAGAGATCCTCGCGCAATTTGCCTGCCTCAAGCGCGCCGCCAAGCTGGGCCTGGCTTGTGGCCATGAAACGCGGCACATGATCGTCGGGCGCATCCATCATCCGCACCACCCGGCCCTGTGCCTCGGGCGCAAGATCGGTGATCTCATCCAGAATGATCGTGCCGCCCTTGGCGCGTGCCATAACCTTGGCCGGACCATCGAGATCGCGCAGATCTCCCGGCCTGACGGTCACGAAGGGCAACGTTCGCCGATCCGAGAAATCATGGATTGCCTTAGCGATAAGCGACTTGCCCGTACCAGATTCGCCGCAGATCATCACCGGCAGGTCGGTGTTCATGATCCGCGCAACGACGCGGTACAACGCTTGCATCGCCGGTGTGCGCCCGATCAGCGGAAGCTCCTCTGGCCGCTCGGCCTCGGTATTGGTGCGTGGCGCCGTGCGCACCCGGCTTTCAAGCGCGCGCGCCGTGCGTTTCATCAGATCGGGCAGATCAAACGGTTTGGGAAGGTAATCATAGGCCTCGGCCTCGGCCGCCTTGATCGCCGTCATGATGGTATTTTGCGCCGAAATGACAATCACCGGCAAACCGGGCCGATCCTGGGCAATCTTGGGCAGCATTTCCAAACCATTGCCGTCGGGCATCATCACGTCGCTGATCACCACATCGCCCTTGCCTTCGCCGACCCACCGCATCAGCGTGGTCAGGCTGGATGTGGCATGCACCTTGCACCCCGCCCGCGTCAGCGCCTGCGTCAGAACCGTTCTGATCGTGCGGTCGTCATCAGCAACAAGTACCGTGCCATCCATCGCGTAATTTCCCTTATCCGTTGGTTTATGCCCGTTGCAGCGAAATCCGGAACACGGTGCGCCCGGGCACCGAAGTTACCGAAATCCAGCCGTCGTGATCCGAAATGATCTTGGCCGCCAGTGCCAGGCCAAGACCGGTGCCATTCTCGCGCCCTGACACGAAGGGGTCGAACACATCCTCGGCGATCTCGGGCGGAAGGCCCGGACCATCGTCGATGATCTCGATCTGAAGCGGCAGCGCCTTTTCGGTGCCATCGCCGCCGCGCACCCGCAGGGATTGCTCGTAATAAGTGCGCAGACGGATCGTGCCGGGCTTGCCAGCCGACGCCTCGGCGGCGTTCTTCAACAAGTTCAGCACCACCTGCAAAAGCTGATCCGCATCACCAAGCGCCGGCGGCAGCGAGGGATCATAATCCTCGACAAGCGCCATATGCGCCGCAAACCCAAGCATCGCCGAGCGCCGCGCCCGGTCCAGCACATCATGCAGGTTCACCGGCTGAAGGTTCGGCGCGACGATATTGCCAAACTGTTCGACCCGTTCAAGCAGGGCCACGATGCGGCGGCTCTCGCTGACGATCAGATCGGTCAGTTCAAGATCCTCGGGGCCAAGCGTCATCGACAAAAGCTGGGCCGCGCCGGTGATCCCGGCCAGCGGGTTCTTGATCTCATGGGCGAGCATTTCGGCCATGCCGATGGCCGATTTTGCCGCGGCCTTGACGCTGCTGTTCTGGGTCATGCGCCCGGCCAATTCGCGCGGGCTTATCAGCATGAGCATATGCCCCGCCTGCCCCGCCAGTGGCGAGATCTGCAAATTGCACTGCATCGGCGCGCGCTCGCCATTGCCGACATCGACATCGTTGACAAAAAGCGGCGCATTATTGGCGCGCGCCCTCACAAACGCCTCTTCCAGCGGCGCATTCACCGCCAGTTTATCCCAGACCGGCTGACCGATCAGCGCCTTGGACGAGGTCAGCAGGAACCCCTCGGCCGCCGGGTTGATCCGCACGATCATGTCATTGTCATCCAGCACCAGCGCCGGCACCGGCAACGAGGCCCAGATGGCATCCTGTTCGATCATGCCGCCACCTGCGCCGGATTTACATCCGCCATCGCCGCCGGGATCAGGGCAAGCACCTCGTCGATCTGTTTGCTGGTCAGAAGGCGACGGCGCAGGGCGGGTTCGGTGCCGACCGCATCCATATACCAGCCAAGATGTTTGCGCGCGTTGCGCAGCCCAAGAACGGCGCCGTAAAACCGGATCATCGCCTCGTAGTGTTCGCCAACAAGATCGGCCAGGGCCGCGCCTTGCGGCACCTTTGGCGCGCGCATGCCGTAAAGCGCCGCCGCGATCTCTGCCAAAATCCAGGGCCGCCCCTGCGCCCCGCGCCCGATCATCACCCCATCCGCGCCCGACAGGCGCAGCGCCTCGCGCGCGCTTTGCACCCCGGTGATATCACCATTGGCAATCACCGGGATATCGACCGCCTGTTTTACGTTGGCAATCGCCGCCCAATCGGCGCGCCCCTTGTAGAACTGGCACCGGGTGCGCCCGTGAATGGTGATCATCCGCACGCCCGCCGCCTCGGCCCGCCTGGCCAGATCCGGCGCGTTGAGCAGCGCATCATCCCAGCCAAGCCGGGTCTTGAGGGAGACCGGCACCTTGACCGCGCCAACCACCGCCTCGATCAGGGTCAGCGCGTGATCGAGGTCTTTCATCAGGGCCGATCCGCTGGCGCCCGCCCCCGCCGCGCTTGTGACCTTTTTGGCAGGGCAGCCCATGTTGATGTCAATCATCCGCGCGCCGTTTGCCTCGACCATGCGGGCGGCCTCGGCCATCCAATGCGTCTCGCGCCCGGCCAGTTGCACGGCGGTGTTTTCAATGCCAAAGCCAAGCTCGGCCTTGCCGCGCGCAGAGGGGCGCGCCTGAACCATTTCCTGGCTGGCGATCATTTCGCTGACAACAAGACCCGCGCCAAAGCGCGACACGACGCTGCGAAATGGCAAATCGGTGATTCCCGCCAGAGGGGCGAGTAAAACCGGTGTCGTTATCGGTTGATCCGTCAGGTGCAGGGTCACATGCCTAATCCTTGTGCAATGGGGCTGTTCTAGCTTTGAATCCTGGCTGAAACAATGATCACAGGCCTAAATTAGCGACACCAAAAGGGTTGATGCCTATTTTTTAGGCATCCGCACGGCCATTGCGCTTGCGCGCGGCGCGGCCTAAATCAAGGGCATGACAATTGCCGCCCTTATCGTTGCCGCAGGCCGAGGCCACCGTGCAGGCAGGCCAGGCCCCAAGCAATGGCAACCGCTTGGCGGTCGCCGGGTGATCGACTGGACGCTGGATGCCTTTCGCGCCACGCCTATGATTGATCGCATTCTCGTGGTGCTTCAACCCGATGACCTCGGGCTTTTGCCACCATGTGATCGTATCGAGATCACCACCGGCGGCGACACCCGCGCCGGGTCGGTGCGCAACGGGCTTGAGTATCTGGCCGCGAACGGCAGCGATGTCTCGCATGTTCTAATCCACGATGTCGCGCGATGCTGTGTTCGCCCGGCGCATATCACAGAGATCATCGCGCGGCTTCACTCCGGCGAAACCCCCGGCGTGGCCCCGGCTCTTGCGGTCACTGATGCCCTTTGGATTGGGGAAGACGGCCAGGTCGTCGGCACCCAGGATCGCAACAGTCTTTACCGCGCGCAGACCCCGCAAGCCTTTGATTTCGCCGCCATCCTAGCCGCGCATCGCGCCCATCCCGGTGGCGCCGCAGATGATGTCGAGGTCGCTCGCGCCGCTGGTCTTGGCGTAAGCATCCTCAAAGGCGATGAAACAAACCTAAAGATCACCCATCCGGACGACTTTGCCCGGGCCGAGAAAATAATGAGAGATCAAATGGATATCCGCATTGGTTCAGGTTACGACGTTCATCGGTTCGGCGCGGGCGATCATGTCATGCTCTGCGGTGTTGCGGTGCCGCATGAGCGCGGGCTTCAGGGCCACTCGGACGCTGATGTTGGCATGCACGCCCTGACCGACGCCATTTACGGTGGCCTCGCCATGGGCGATATCGGGCGTCATTTTCCGCCCACCGATCCGCAATGGAAAGGCGCCGAAAGCCATATCTTCCTGCGCCATGCGGTGGATTTGGCCACAGAGCATGGATTTAAAATCAACAATATAGACGTAACTCTTATCTGTGAACGCCCCAAGATCACGCCCCATTCCGCCGCGATGCAGGCGGCCCTGGCCGAGATCACAGGCGTCGCGATCGACCGGATCTCGGTCAAGGCAACCACCTCTGAACGCCTCGGCTTTACCGGGCGCGAAGAGGGCATCGCGGCACAAGCCGCCGTAACATTGGTGAAGACATGCGCGTAAGCCACTTGATTGCAACGTTTTTCTGTGTTGGCCACCTGCGCCCCGCACCCGGAACATGGGGATCACTGGCGGCGCTGCCGGTGGCCTGGGCCCTGCACATGCTGGGTGGCCCGGTGCTCTTGGCGCTTGGCGTCGCTGTCTCTTTCACATTAGGAGTGTGGGCCACATCACAGGAAACAAAGGGAAAAGATGATCACGACCCCTCGGAGATCGTGATCGACGAGGTTGCCGGTCAATGGCTTGCCTTTCTGCCGGTCTCGATTGGTGCGGCCCATGCCGGTGCCGATCTTTTGGCGCTCTGGCCGGGCTGGGTCACGGCCTTTGTGGCCTTCCGTCTGTTTGATATCCTGAAACCCGGCCCGATCGGTTGGGCGGATCGGCGCAACGATGCCCTTGGGGTGATGCTTGACGATATATTCGCCGGGATCGCCGCCGCGCTTTGTGTGATCGCCGGGGCGGCCATTTCACACGGGGTGCCGGGGCTATGACGGTCGCCGAGACGGTCGCCGAGATTCTGGCGCGGGCGCGCGGCAAGGGGCTGCGCATCGCTACCGCCGAAAGCTGTACCGGCGGCATGATCGCCGCGCGCCTCACCGATATCGCGGGGTCGTCCGACGTGTTTGACCGCGGTTTCGTGACCTATTCCAACGCCGCCAAACAGGACATGCTCGGTGTGCCCCCCGCCACGCTTGAGGCGCATGGCGCGGTGTCGCAAGAGGTTGCCACCGAAATGGCAACCGGTGCGCTTCGCAACTCTCTGGCCAATATTGCCGTCTCGGTTACCGGCATCGCCGGCCCCGGCGGATCAGGGCATAAGCCCGAGGGGCGCGTGTGCTTTGGCCTGGCCCAAAAAGGCGCCGAAACCCTGGTCGAAACCATTGATTTCGGGCCATTGGGGCGTGACCGCGTGCGTCAGGCCAGTGTCGAACACGCGCTTGATCTGCTTGCACGGGCGCTGAACTGACCTGGCCCCCATATTGGGCAAACCGACCCGGCGCGCCTTGGCCGGTTAGCCATAAAGATCATCCGCACGCTCTTCAAAGGCGCGCACGATCCGCTTCATCGCCTCAAAGAAAAACAGATCAGCCGCAGATTGCAACAACCTGTTCTTGAAGGCAAAATCCACATCGAATGCCACCTCGCACCCGCCATCGACATCTTGAAACCGCCAGTTCGACTTGAGATATTTGAACGGCCCGTCAAGATATTCGGTCTCGATCCGGTGATCTTCGGGCCAAAGCACGACGCGGCTTGTGAACCGCTCGCGAAACACCTTGAAACTGATCACAAGATCGGCCTCCATCACCTCTGATCCATCGGGTTGCGGCGTCACGCTGCGCACCCGCGCGGCGGCGGTCCAGGGCAGGAACTTGGGATAGCTGGCCACATCGGCCACCAGCCCATACATCTGATCCGCTGAATAGCGCAGGGTGCGTGTCTCGGAATGTGATGGCATGAGGACCCCGATTTTCAAGCGGTTTTCGCGTGACAGTGGCGCGCTTTGTCTTAGACTGGGGGGGGAATTTCAAGAGGGTGTTATGCCGGATCGTCCTTATGTGATCGATAAACTGATCTCTGCCAAAAGCATCGCCGCCCGGATCGAGGCGCTGTCGCATGAAATCGAGGCGGAGTTTGCGGGCACGCAAAAGCTTGTCGTCGTCGGGCTTTTGCGCGGCTCCTTCGTGTTCATCGCCGATTTGGTGCGCGAGCTTGACCTGCCGGTCGAGGTCGATTTCGTCGAAACCTCGTCTTACGGGAATTCCACTGAAAGCAGTCGGGAAGTTCGTATTCTCAAGGACTTGCGCGGCGATATTGAAGGGCGTGATGTGCTGGTGGTCGAAGATATCGTAGATACGGGCCACACGCTTTTTCATGTGCTTGGCCTGCTCGGTAGCCGCCGACCGCATAAATTGCGCACCATTGCCCTGCTTGACAAGCCGTCGCGCCGCGAGGCCGATATTCGCGCCGATTGGACCGGGTTCGAAATCCCCGATGAATTTGTCGTGGGGTATGGCATTGATTTTGCCCAGAGGAACCGCAACCTGCCCTATATCGGCAAGGTGCGTTTTACCGGCGAATGAATATCATGTGGTTGCTGCGCATGGCCCGTTGGGCCCGCAACCCGCCAAGCCGTGCATATCGGCGCATGCTCCTTGTGGTTCTTGGGTTTGTGCTTGTCATTGGCGGGATCGAGTACTTCCTTGGCTGGCCAGAGGCCCTTACGCTAGAACCACAGCGTCGATTCTGGCGCCCCTGACCCCAGTAACTGCACAAATGCGCCGGGCGTTTTTGGTCTCGCTTGCGTGCTCGAAGATGCTTTGCCCAACCGCACCCCATGGCGTGCCAGAGTACGGCTGGACATGTGGCTGGCTCTGGTTTCGGTCCAGCATCGCACCCCAGATCATTGATATTATCGTTCAAATTTATGGGACAAGTGGCGGAGGGAATGGCTCGATCTTTAAATCGCCTGTTTTGGGAGTTCGGGTCGAGTCTAGACGCCACGAAAACCCCTGAAATTTTGAGAAAAGTGTCCGACCCCATTCCGATGGGAATCGCGCTGCCGCGAAGGGTTCGACATGTTTTCGACGGGTTGCGCCAAATTGCGCCCGCCCCGCCTGTTTCAAACATAGCCTCCGAGCACACAACATACCGACTTGAATAGGTTTTCTTCTCACGCATTCGTTCTCTTGCGACCGAAATGAGTTGCGCAAAAGGAGACGAAAATGAGCGAAGTTTGTCTGAGTCAGATCGAACTAGCGGCCCGATGGAAGATCAGCCACCGAACACTTGAACGCTGGCGTTGGGCCCCGGAAGGTCCGCGATACCTGAAGATCGGCGGCCGGGTCGTATACAGAGTGTCCGACGTCGAGACCTTTGAACGCGAGGTTCAGAGCTGGTCTTGCAACGGTTCAGTTCCGGTCTCTTTCGAACAATGTTTGTTATGAAGGAGATTAAGAATGGCAACGAGATACACAGACGAGTTTCGGCGTGATGCAGTGCGTATTGCGGTTACAAGCGGCTTAACGCGACCGCTACGATGACGGCGGATTCTCCGGCGGTAAAAGCGTTCTGAGCGTTGCCGATGGCACTGCCGCGGTAACGCCCACGAGGCGTCCGTTCTTTGGTTTCGGTCGGTATGTTCTCGGTTGGGCCTGTGGTCAGGGCCAAGCTTTCGTCAGTCGTTATTCCGCGTTTAGAAAGATAAAGACAAAATTGTGGGAGGCTTTTGGCATACCAATCATTGGTCACCCGCACCGCAATTTCATTAACCCTGTATTCATCTCGTAGATAGCGAGCGGGTTCGGCCTGCGATATCTTTGCAACCGCTTTGCAGAAAGGATAATTGATACCAAAGGTGTCCTTTGAGTATCGCGGATCCTGAAGGCGCACGAATTTTGAAGCGTCGTGCATTTCGCAATACTCAAATATTGATTGGATGTGACGCCTAATGATCTCGCCAATCTTTATCGGTCGTTCCTTGCTCTTCTTGAACGGAACTTACCTCTGGGATGACTTGGAGGCGACCAACATTTCCGTGCCGGTCAAGATCCGTTCAATCAAATACTCGACCCGGCTGCTCGACCCACGGCAATTCCGCTACTCCGCAAAGGTCGAAGATCGACAGCACCGTGGGCTCGCGCCGCAGGACGAGACGCTCCAGCACAGAGGGCGCGAGCCATGCGAGCCGGATCACCCGGCTGACATAGCGGTCGGAGTTGCCTTCCTCTCTGGAAAGATCGGCGATGGTGTTGACGTTGCCGCGCTCGAGCCTGTGCCGCCAAGCCCACGCACGACCGATAGCGCGCAACAGGCGGGCATCCTGGCCGCGATCCATGGCCACCTCGATCTCCTTGGGCGGCAGGATGCCCAGCATATCGAGGGTCTGCTTTACAGGCAGATGAGATCCCTCAACGGTGCGGATGATCTCCAACTTCTCAGACGCAGGGTATCTCATTCCTCGAACTCCCCAGCCCCTGTCATGCTTTTGTTGACCAGACGGTTTTCCAAGGTCAGTTCGGCGACGCATTCCTTCAGTGCCGCCGCCTCGGATCGCAGCTCTTTCACCTCAGGCGACGTGGCTTGCCGGGCTGTATCACCAGACAAGCGGCGTTTACCTGCTTCGAGGAACTCCTTGGACCAGCTGTAATACAGGCTCTCAGAGATGCCCTCGCGACGGCACAGCACAGAGATGGTTTCCTCGCCGCGAAGGCCCGCCAAAACAATGCGGATCTTCTCTTCGGAAGAATAGGCTTGCCGCGTCTTGCGGCGGATGGTTTTGACCAGTTTGTCAGCCGAAGCTTTGCTGGTTC